>BNJT01000831.1_pt1 | contig 277133 bp, 397 predicted proteins | sample 8540491 | NCBI WGS metagenome assembly BNJT01 (sample SAMD00202455, study PRJDB9452) | human saliva metagenome | host: Homo sapiens | reverse complement strand
TAAATATAAGAATTCAGACTTGACAATAAAAATTATACACTACTTTTATTTAAAAATAATATTCATACTATATTAATTCCAAATACTGTTCCACCGGGATACCACGGTACTTATCCGCCTTATCTATATTTAATTCAATCATTTTTCTTTACAACTTCCATTGAATGTGATGTTGCATCTAAAAAGTGATTTCCCTTTTAATATATCTCCTACCAAAATTGCTGAGAATATATCTCCGGTTCCAGGAAAGCGCACAGCTATCTCATCATATTCAATTCTAAAGCACTCTCCCTTCTTACTGTCAAATCCGATACAGCATTTCTTATCATTAAAAGGAACTGATGTGATAATTACCGAAGCATTATTTTTTTCCGGTAAGTTTTCCTAAGTAATTGTTCTTCTTCATAATTTGAAATTCCTCTGTCCTTATACTCCATTCCTGTAAGAAGGCAGGCTTCGGTATAATTGGGCTTTATAAGATCTGCAAATTCCAGTAATCTCCTGCGACTTTCTATAGCATCTTTTTGATATACCGTTATAAAGACTTCCGTCATCTCCCATTATAGGATCCACAAATATAAAACTTCCTTTTTCTTTTTGTTTGGAACAAAAATCCGCCAAAATACTTGCCTCTTCATCAGAAGCTATAAATCCGAGGGCTATAGATTCAAATGTAAATCCGAGTTGCTCCCATACATTTACAGTATTTAAAATATAATCCTTAGTATCTAGAATTTCAAACTTACTGTAGTCAAGAGTATTTGATACTAATGCTGTAGGAAGTGTAAATATCTCAAATCCCATATTTGAGAATATAGGCATCATAGCTGACAGCGCTACTTTACCATATCCCGCCAAATCATTAATAAGAAGTATCTGTTTATTTTCATTCATATCTGTCTCTCCTTTTTTTAATAACTATGCTGATTATATCATATTTTTTCTACTAAAAAACAGACCTTTCGCATCAGCAAAAGGCCTGTCTACAATCATAAGGGTATTCGAATTTTAATTATGGATGAATTACATCATAGTTTGCTACATCATAATATCCGTCAGGATCTGTATCACTGCCAAACCACACATGTGCATAATGTCCGTCAATGGAAACTCCCATGGTCTTTATAAATGACCATGATCCCTGAGTAGTCATTATACTGTTATGCCCCGGCGAATTCTTCCAAAGATTAAGCGCTCTCTCAGGACTTATCGTTCCACTGGACCATGAAGAAATTTCATATCCGTTTCCTGTGTAATTGGTAATCTCACTTGGCTTACTCCACATACCGTTTCCATAGTAGTGATCATCCGTATAAACCAAACGTGTCCAGCTTCCGTTTCCTGACCAGCTGTGAAGATTCCCTTGCATACCTCTTGAATCTACCTGATTCTCAGGTGTGTAAGTATTTGAATCACGTACATGTGCTCTTGCAACTTCTGTAAGAGATTTTGAGAATGACAATTTAGGTAAACCAAGGCTTTCTCTATATGCATTGATCATATAGTAGAGCTTCGCCTCTTTCTCACTGAGTCCCATTGCCTTTAATGCTTCAATTACCTGATTCTCCTGAGTAGAAACTGTAGGAGTTGTTGTATTTGGAGTCGTTACCGCATTATTTCCTGTATTTCCTGAAGGTACAACCACAGTGTTGTTTCCTGAAGGAACGGTAACATTGTTATTTACTGAAGGTGTTGTATTATTGTTTGTTGTATTACCTGTATTTGCAACTGTATTATTTGCATTTCCGCTTGGTACAACTATTGAATTGTTTCCTGCTGTAGATATTGAAGTTGTGCCTGAACCGTTTCCTGAAGCACTGCTGCCACCTGCACTTCCCGATCCACCGGAGCCTCCGCCACTTCTGCCGCTTCCACCTGAGCCGCCTGAACTTCCACCGCTCCTTCTGCTTCCACCGGATCCGCCGGAGCTTCCACCGCTTCTTCTGCTTCCGCCTGATCCTCCACTACTTCTTCCACCGCCTGAAGAACTTCTCTTTGTTCGGATCCGCTTGTTTTACTTTATATTGACAGCCTTCCTTGCTCCTTCAACCCACTTGCCGGTAGCATCCACATAATAACCGTCAGGTGTAGAGGTACTTACAAGCATAGCTCCGTCAGCACCAAGATAATAATTTCCTATCCAACGATTTTTCAACCATATAGCCGATACCGTCAAAATAGTACCACTTATCTTTTATAAGCTTCCACGCATTTGTAGGGTATGTTCCGTCCTCCTCTTCATACCACCATCCCTTATCATTTCTCTTCCACTGTGCCTCATTCGCAGCCATAACAGGTATCACTAAAAAAGCTGAAACCGCCACCACCGATACGGAACACATTAACTTTTTGAATAAATTCATAAACACCTCCAACATTGTAAAATTAGTTATAACACTATTATGTCATATACTAACATTTTTGTATCCATATATTCAAGTCTATTATACTATTTCTACTATTATTCTTTCGATTAATACTCTAGTTTAATAGACCTTCTACCAATGCATTTATAGTTTCATTATCTTCTTCTTTTGGATTCCACAACAGTCGGACTTCTTCATCTATTACGTCAAATCCGGCTGCCTTTAGCTGCTCTTTTAATATTTTCACAGACTCTCCTGACCAACCATAACAACCGAATGCGGCAGCCTTTTTATTTTTAAATTTCAACTGTCTCAAAAAAATTCCATCCAGCCTGCTACACTGCTCAGTATTCCGTTTCCGACTGTAGGAGAACCTACAACTATTGCCTTTGACTTGAATACCTCAGTCATAACCTCATTTTTATCAGCTTTTGATATATTAAATACTTTTACCACTGTATCCGGACTTTTATCATGTATTTCATATGCTATTTTATACGCTACCTTTGCAGTACCTTCCCACATTGTATCAAATACGATACTTATCTGATCTTCCTGATACGCCTCTGCCCACTGTGCATATTTCTCCACTATTTGTAAAGGATTCTCTCTCCATATAGCTCCGTGAGACGGTGCAATGATATCAAACTGTAAATTAAAACCGCTATTTCCTCCAACTTCTTTTTTAGAATAGGAGCAAAAGGATTCAGTATATTAGCAAAATACTTCATTGACTCTTTCCAAAGCAGACATTGATCAGCTTTGTCATTAAAAAGCTCCTCCACAGCATAGTGCTGTCCGAATGCATCATTTGAAAAGAGTATATTATCTCCTGTTAAGTATGTTGCCATACTGTCAGGCCAATGTAACATCTGCATTTCCACAAAAATGAGCTTCTTTCCGTTTCCTATATCAATAGAATCCCCAGTTTTTACAACATGAAAGTCCCATCCACGCTACCATATTGACCTTCAATGCTCTTAACCGAAGCGGCAGTACAATAAATCGGTGTGTTTTGGAATCTCATCCATCAACGCTGTCAAAGAACCCGAATGGTCACACTCTCCATGGTTTGCCACTATAAAAATCAATCTTCTTAAGATCAATCTCCTGCTTTTAAATTCTCTACAAAGTCAAAACGATGTGGTGTCCATATTGTGTCAATCAACACTGTCTTTTCCTCTTCAATCAAGTAGGCATTTTGACTTGATCCGTTTATTATGGAATAGTCATCACCATGAAAAACTTTCAAGTTCCCAATCCAAATATCCTACCCAACTGACATTCCCTTTTACATGCTTTCTCATACTAATCCTTTTCTCAACATAAACAGTTCGTATCAACTATATTCTATCATTAATTTAGATGCTTTTTACAATAGACGCTTACCCCATCTGATATATAGAAAAATATGCATATAAGAATCTCTTTATATGCATATTCAAGCTTTATTTTATTCTACTATATCCATCTTGGATACCTGCATATTTACCTCTCCGTCAGCAATAAAAACTGATTTCATTTGCCTCGACAGGAGTATAGATTCTTGAGCTTAGCACCTCTTTTCCACCGTTTACAAATATCTCTACACTGAATCTGTCAAGTAGTATACTTAGACTTAACTTTCGGACTTGATATCTATATCTATCTTTCTCTCATCAATAGCATCTTTGGTCAACCCTGAAAAATCTTCTTTGAAAACTTCAATGTTTTCTTTTTAAAAATTTATCTTTATAAAAAGAATTGTATCTATGATTTGCCGCCAAATATATAATACATTCCTTTGCATCAATCTTTTTCGATATCCAGATCAAGTCTTGCAACTCTTGAATTTAATTTTGTATCCTGAAATTTATAATCCTTCTCCAAACAAAAAGCTTGTTTTATACTTATTTGTATAATGTTTTTAGCTCTTTTGCAGGTGTTTGATAAATAATATTTTCCTTTAATTCAAGTTCCCTCGGATAAGTCATCTGACCGCACCATTTTGCACCGTCAGGAGTTAAATCATTTCCCCAATCATGCAACCATGCGACCGAAAGAGTTCTATCATTAATATTTAGACTTTGAGGTGCATAATAATCAAAACCGAAGTCCAATGTTCTTGCTTTATCTGTAGGGGTAAATTTGTAGAGTTTTTTATCATATTCACCTACAAAGTATAAAACCTGATGTCCATTAAAATATTCTCTGCCCTTTGCCTGTATCTCCATTACTGAGACTACCAATATATACTTATCATGAAGTTTAAAGAAATCAGGACATTCCCACATCTTGCCGTAATCACCGTTATTTTTCAAAAAGAATATTTTTATATTCCCAGTCAATCAGATTATTTGAAGCAAAGAGTAATATACTGCCAAGTCCTCTTTCATTCTTTGCACTTACTACACAATAATATACGCCGTCTTCCTTCCAAATTTTGGGATCCCTAAAGTCTATAACGCTAAATCCCTTCGGCAAATGTTCCACTCTTATGACAGACTCTTCAGATATACTTCCATAGTTAACTCCGTCACCGATTTCTACAGCCTGCTCCTCTTTTCCGTCATTATGTACGGTATAAATAAGTATATGTTTATCTCCTTCACAAAGTGCTGTACCGGAGAAGCACTGTCCCTTTTATTTCATCATCCGGTGCGAGTGCAACAGGTAATCTGTCCCAGTTTACAAAGTCTTTGCTCTTTGCATGTCCCCAATGCATCGGACCCCATTTTATATCATATGGGTTGTATTGATAAAACAAATGATATTCACCTTTAAAGAACGAAAAACCGTTCGGATCGTTCATCCATCCTATATCCGGAGTAAGATGATAAACCGGCCTTTCAATATCTTTTATTTTTGATTTGTTCTCTCTGAAATACTCATTCGCTTTTTCTTTGTTGTTCATATTATATTTCCATCTTAGAATCCTAAATTATCATTTACCAAAAATAACATGTATTCTACCCTCGTGACGAGAGTATCTTGTTACCAAAAACTGACAGCATATGGTGTCAGGTGATTTACAGTCTGAGCATTTTCCCTGTGATCTTGCAAGGAGTCTTTATATCAAATCTCTGTGTATTCGCTGTAGCGGCAACATTTCTGGCACGCTTCATAGCACTGTCTATATCGGAACATATCTTATTGATTCCAACAATAAACACAACTTTTTTCGGTCCCTGTGCTATACATGATACACGATTGGCATTCCCGTCAATATTTACAAGAACTCCGTCATCTGTCATAGCATTGGCGCTTGAAAGAAATATATCGGCATCATAAGCCGCCAAAAGTGCCTCCCTAGGTTCCATCTTGGCTCTGTCCATATAATTATAATTACCCTGCTCAAGTGCGGAAATCAATCCTATTTCATGTGCACTCATGCAACCGCCCATAGCGATTTTACTGTTTTCTGGAATAAGTTCAAGTGCAATCTTGAGTGCTTCTTCCTTATCCTTTGCGTAGTACCCTGTCATATTACGGGATTTTAGACCTTTGATTACGGTATCTGCCAAAATTTCATTTCTCTTTTTTAAGTTCTCGTTCATATATTCTCCTCTTACTTGATTTCAATCAATATATTTGAGCATTGATTTTTTCTACTTATCCAAGACCCTTGCTCTTTCAAGTGCCTTATCTATATTCTCACAGAAGTTTTCTCTTCCCGCCTTTTCTATAAATCCTGCCTTTTCCATTACTTTCATCGGTTGCTCATTTACATGAGATAATATCAAAGTCATATTTCTTTTTTTGCAAATCCCAAGTAATTCTTCCAAAGCTTCCAGTCCTGAAATATCCATTGCAGGTACATTTCTCATACGCAGAACCAGTACATTTTTTTCATCTTCATTTGCTATATTAAGTAAATCTTTTGTAGCACCAAAAAAATAATGCTCCAAAAATCTCATAAACTATTGTATTTTTAGGTACAGCCTTCAAGTCAGAATTTAGTGCATACTCATCCGAGTCTGATTTATCCACCCATTGGCGTACATTTGCAATATCGGACATACGCTTTAGGAAAAGAAATGCCGCAAGAATCATACCGAACTTTATAGCCATTACAAGGTCAAAAAGTACCGTTAAAAATAAAGTAATCAATAAAACCGCAATATCACTTTTAGGTGCTGTTTTTATTATATGTACCACATTTCTCCATCCGCTCATATTGTAGCCGACTATAATAAGAATGGCAGCCAGACAGCTCATAGGGATAAGCGATGCATATGGCATCAAGAATAACAATATAAGCATAAGTGTAATTGCATGAATCATACCTGCAATAGGTGTTCTTCCACCGTTTTTAACATTTGCAGCAGTTCTTGCAATAGCACCGGTAGCAGGTATTCCACCAAATAGTGCCGACATTATATTACCAACTCCCTGTCCTATAAGCTCTGCATTCGGACTGTGATGACTCCCTGTCATTGTATCTGAAACCACGCATGATAAGAGAGATTCTATAGCAGCCAATATCGCTATGGTAAATGCCGGTGATATCATCTGAGATATAAGCTCAGGTGTTACCCCCGGCATACTAAATTCCGGAAGTCCGGCTTTTATGGTATATAAGTCACCTATAGTTTTTACAGGAAGGTTTCCAGACTTTACAATTAGAGTTGTAACTATAATTGCAATCAAAGATCCCGGAATCTTCTTAGATACCTTCGGCCAAAATATCTGAATAAGCAATGCCAAAAGACCTACTAAAAAAGTTGCGATATTTAATGTGTGAAAATTCTTAAAAAAAGCAATCATCTTCTCCACAAATTCCGCAGGCACCGCTCCCATATCAAGCCCGAAAAAATCTTTTATCTGTCCTGCCACTATGCTTACAGCAATTCCGAAGGTGAATCCTACCGTAATAGTCTTCGGTATAAACTTTATTAAATCTCCAAGTCTAAAGATTCCCATAAGTATCAGCATAAATCCTGCCATTATCGTGGCAACTGTAAGCCCTGCCATTCCATACTGGGCCACTATACCATAGATTATTATAACGAAGGCAGCTGTCGGTCCACCTATCTGCACTATACTTCCACCCAGAAATGAAATAAAAAATCCTGCAACCACCGCTGTGTAAAGCCCCTGTTCGGATTTACACCTGATGCAATTGCAAGCGCTATTGAAAGCGGCATTGCAATAATTGCAACTATGATACCTGAAATCAAATCCTTTACAAACTGCTCTCCGGTGTAACTTTTTAATGCTTCAAAAATCTTAGGTTTTATATAACTGAAGTCACATTTCCTCCCCATATGTTCTAAAAATTTTTAATCTTTACTATAAGAACAATATGACTTTATGATAGCATAGACAAAAATATAATCTACAATACTTATGTATACAAAAAAATCAAACATATTATGAGCTTGAAGTTCTTATGTCAAAAAAATACATATATGTTTTAACTTATATATCTAATGTTCCATATTATTCCTTAAGATTGTACTTATATAATCCCCCTTATTCCTGCTTATGCATGCTGTCGCATATGTCAAGGGCGATTTGGATGTAACTCCCTTATATTCAGGACTTTTTAAAACAGGCATACTATAGAATACATTCTTTTTATTCTCCAAATCTATAAACCACTTACCACCTATATATTTTCTGAAAGTCTCTCCAATATATACTGTCAAGTAATCAAGCGTTTTCTTATCTTTTATTAGCCCTTCGGCATCTTTATAATTAGCTAAGATCCATTTTTCCAGTTCATCCAATGACTCCATACTGTAGTCAAGTTTCAAGTTATTTTCCCCCGCAAATGTGTCTGTAAAATATTCCATTTTAAAAGGTATAAGAATTATCCACTCTTCAAAGTTTTCCCTGGTATAGCCCATATTTTTACTCTCCTCATTTCTATTTATCTACGTATTCTCTGATTTTATAAATATTATATAAAAGGAATATTTGTCATCCATTCCTGCTCACGATAATCTGACATAGATGTACGAACAGCATACTTTGTATGATACTTTTCACAAAAGGCTTTAAGACTCTTTGCTCTCAAGTTCTCTTCCGCTTTAACCTCCAGAGGAATTATCGATGTTTTGCCTTGAATCATAAAATCTATCTCTCCACTTGAATTAGATGTGGAATAATAATAAGGCTCTATACCTTCCGATGCAATAAGTTGCTGCAAAAACATATTGCTCTGTCAATGCTCCCTTAAATTCAGTAAAAATTCTGTTGCCGTCAATAATTACTTGAGCATCCAAATCTGTCATAGCTATCAATAAACCGATATCAAGCAGATAAACTTTAAATGCATCAAGGTCAAGATATGCTTTCAATGGAAGTGCTACTTTTCCTACTCTTTGTACCTTATGAATCAACCCGCAATCTAAAAGCCACTGTAATGCAAGTTCAAAGTCCTTTGCTCTTGAACCCTTTCTAACTTGTCCATAAATATATTTTTTATTTTCTTTTGCCAACTGCATTGGAATAGAATTCCACACAAGATTTAGTCTTGGAACAAGTGAAACTTCTGCATGCTTTGAAAAGTCTTGCTGATAATAATTCAAAAGATTTTTCTGTATTTCTCTCACTTGTTTAAAATCTTTACTGTCAACATAAGTTTTTACAACCTCAGGCATTCCACCTACATAGTAGTATTCACGAAGTCTTTCTATATATTTAGTCTTAAACATTGTTATCATGTCTGTATCATCACTTTGAAGTACATTTGCAAAACGTTCTTCACCTAAAGCATATAAAAACTCAAGAAAGGTCAATGGGTAAAGATCCATAAAGTCAACCTTACCTACAGGAAATGATGTTCCTTTATGAAGGGCTACACCTAATAATGAACCTGCTGCCACTATTGCATACTCCGGTGCATTCTCACAAAAGTATTTCAATGAAGAGAGAGCCTTTGGTACCTCTTGTACTTCATCAAATATCAATAAAGTATTTTTTGCATCAATAGAAACTCCTGTTTCTATACTGATTGCCAATAAAATCCTGTCTGTATTGATATCGCCCTCAAATACCTGCTCCAACCTTTTGTTATTATCAAAATTTACATAAGCAACTTTTTCAAAACATGTTCTTCCGAACTCCTTCATCAGCCAGGTTTTTCCAACCTGTCTTGCCCTCTGATAATCAAAGGCTTTCTATTTTCTTTATCCTTCCATTCTATAAGTTTTTCAAGTGCAAAAACGCTTCATAAGGTCTACCTCCCAAAATACTTCTATAAAAAAACATACTCTTTTTTATATATTAGAGGTTTAAAAGCATTTCGTCAACATTTTTAAGGCCATAAAAATGTAATTTACCACACTTTTAAGGCCGTAAAAATGTAATTTACCACACTTTTTAAGGCTGTAAAATATACTTTTATCTAAGTGAAAACTAAAAAAACTTTTCAAATGTACATTTTGATACTAAAAAAACACTTTAAACCATTAAATTGATATTAAAGTGTTTTTAGATTGTTTAATTTATAAATTTGCAAACTGAACACAATGCTCTTGTTTTCTTCTTAAACCTTTACAAATTTTACAGGTTATTAAGTTTCGTTTTTTTCATATTTGATTTTTTTCATTGATTTTAAACTTATACCGATGATTTGGATTATCTTTACAAATCCACCATACAATTTTTATTACTTTTCTCATCAATTTCTGTTGGCTTTGCTAAAAGAATATTATTCAGATAATCCCATTCGTTTAATAAATACTCATGCGTAGTCGCAAGATCGTTAAAACCTTTTAATACTTTTATTTTTTTGACAATATAGACAACAAGATATGTTCATTAGAATTTTTTTCTTAACTGTTTGTCGATATTCTCTGCTACATTCTGCACATTTCCACCATGCTCTATAATTTGAATTACACATTAGAGAACTAAAGTCCCTGTCATTTGAAGTTGACCATTCCTTAAACAACCATGGGTGTGTTGTCGGAAGATCGTTAAACCCTTTTAATATTTTTGCTTTTCTACAGTAAGGACAAGATATTTTACTAGTGAACTTTTGACTAACAACCTGCTGGTATGTATTTGAACACACAGAACAGTTCCACCATGCTTTATAGCTCGATTTGTTGGTCAAATAGCTTAATTGTCGGTCATTCAAGCTTGACCATTCTTTTATTAAGTGAGGATGAGTTGTTGCAAGATCATTAATTCCTTTTATTAATTTTCTATTGGAACAATAAGGGCAACATTTATCGTCTTCAGCTCTATTAGAAATTTTTGCCTTATAGTTTCTGTGGCATTTTCTACATATCCATTCAATTATATCGTTTGAATTAGAGAAAACATTATAAATGTCCCCATTAATATTTTTCCAGCCATTCTGATTTTTAAAAATGGTTTTTGTAACCCAATGATTCTTCAGGTTTAGGTATCTTTTTATTACAGTAAGGGCAAATTTTCTTGAGTTCTCTATTGTTAATATTCGAAAATTTATCTAGAACGATACTTAGTTTTTCATTAAATTCTAAATTACAACAGTCGCACAACCATATATATTTTTTTATTTTTAGCTTCTGATAGAGTAATTTCATCAATTTTTGGGTATTCTTGCTGCTCCAATAACTAGTTAGTTCAGGATGAATATCAGATATTGTATTATATCCCTTTAATGGTTGTTCATCATTACAATATGGACAGCTATCTATTACTTCTCTTCTTATTGGAATTGAACAAAGGTATTCGCCTTGACAAATAGAACAGTTCCACCAATATTTTTGTTTCAATATGACTTAGAGCTAAGTGAACAGGGATATTATTTTTTTACTCCATTCTTTCCGTAACTTTGGCGAATTATGGAAAATATCATTGTTAAAAACCAATTTATTCCAATCACAGTTGTTAGGGACACGTTTCAAAATTACTATTCTCTAAGTTAGTTCTAGAAATCATTTCGACAGGGCTACATTGAAACTGAATATTACAACAAGGACATTTCCAATTTAAAACATCAAATGATTTATGCCAGTATTCAGAAATAGATTTATCATTACTTTTTATCCCAAAAATTTCTCTAAATATATTTGTTGAGGTATTTCAAAGGCTGCGTCGGTACTAGGAAATTGATCATGTAGTCGTTCTTCTGTCCAGAAATTTAATCCAAATCTCAAACTTTCTTTAATTCTGAATTGGGTTGATATTGTAAAATTTTTGATACTGGGGTACAGATATTCTTTGACTAATCTCTTTACACTATCTCGATTAACCAAATTCAGACCTAATAAGTCTTCAAGTTTGCTATCTATACCTTCATGTAATAGTCCAAGAAAAAGTCTGATATATTCAGGACTGACTTTATACTTTTTATTCATTTAAATTTCCCCGAATTGAAAACTAATTGACCAACTTTTATTGAATATGGCTTGTACTTGAGATGTTTGGATTAATGGTCCTCTTTATTGGAATTCAGTCCAAACTATAGTAGACTGAACTCGCTATTCATATATTCGTGAGGCATTCAAAAATGTCTGCTAGCATACTCCAATTTAAAGTTTTGTCGTTATATTCTTTTCATACCTATATTTTTTTATAGTATCCATCCATGTCTTCAATCCAATTTTTTTCATGGCTTCTAAAAAGCTATCTAGTGTATTATTTTCAAAATCTTCTGTATGAATTTCAGTAATGAATTCTTTTAAAAACTAGAAAGTCATCTCTATTTTTAATTTCCATAATATAGTCCTCCTCGAACAATGTCTTTCAGACGGCCTCAAAAGATATATTGAGACTGTCTGAAAATATAAAATACTTTTTCGCAGCACGAATCAACCAATTCTCCAAAAATAGTAACTTTCTCGGGAGGAGTCCCCTATCCAAAGCATTCCACCAATTATTTACTGGTTTAACAAATAATTGGAATCCTTCATCAGTTACATTAGACTTTCTAATAACGATATTTTCTTTTAATAGAACCGTCCTCATTAAAAGGATCAATACATATGAGTAAATCATTTTTAAGAAAAATTCATTAATGAAATAGTGGATTTCATAATACCTTCTTTATAATCAATATCGTTACTTCTGTTCAATAATAGTTGGTGATCAAATAAAACTATATCATTTACTTCCGTAAGATTCCTTTCTATTCCAATCGGATAATTTCAAATAATTCATCTGAAGGTGACGGAAGTGAGGCTGTGTGTCGCCTTCGGGTTAAGCGATTTGACAGAGGTCGTCTGAAAAACAGAAACTGCTTGCGTACGTTCAGCACATACCCTGCGTCGGGATTGGAGGTTTCATACAGGCTACGACTTGCTAATTACTTTAATTTAGATATGTATAGAATGCCATTTCCCATCATAACTATCCAGTTCTTTTACATTATCTAATTTCCAGAGACCTGCCTGTTTTTTGAATTTATAAAGTCTTTGTACTTCCATTCCAGCGTACAGCACAGCACATTTTACAGTTATAGAGCTACCTTTTTCTTCTATTTCAATGATTTTCTCGTTATTTGGATTGAATGTTGGAGGATAGTTGACAGTCATACATTCTAACTTTCCCATTTTTCTTGGTTTATCTGTTAGGTATTTATCGTATATTTCCTTTTAGTGTTTGTTTCAATATCTCATCAGGAATATCTGTGCCTGCATCAATATTCTTATTAGCATTATCTTCCCATTTATACATTTCCATCAGAAAACTATTTAATATAGTTTCAATACTTTCATTCATAATTTAATCCTTTTTAGTTTTGTTTAAGTTGTTTGTACGAAGAATAATCCACCAGATAGATCTCGATTTATAAAAAAATATCCTATGTTCTCAGTTAGATAAAAAAATTTCATTTATTTTTTTCAGGTAGATCCATTCCTAAGATTTGACCTATGAAAATATTTTTTTCTAGAAAATCGTCACTCTCTTGTTGTAAATATTCAGGTTGTCCTCCTAAAAAAACTCATTTCATCTAAATTCTCAATAGGATTAATTGGATAAAATTTATCTAGGTTAAACTTGAACTGATTTTTATCTCCGATGATAACTTTCGTATATCCTTGAATAGCATCGTCAATTTCAGTAATGTAGTCAAGAAAATAATCTTCTTTATCGTAATAAGAAAAAAATGTAAATTACTTTATCTTTATATTCCTTATCCTGAAAAATCTATTTTAAATTGAGGTGCAATAGTCAATAAATTTTCAATTGGCATAAAAGCAACCAATGCTAACTCATGACCATCTGGCGCTATCACTTTATTTGAATAGTCTAAATCTAACCCAACTAATATATTATTTATATTTGGTTTACTATCTAAAAAGTTAAAAATTAACGTATCCATTTTTCATTTAAATTCTCCTAAAAAATTTAAGGGCATTTCTTGCCTGCTTTTTCAATTTTTCCAAGAAATTTCTTGGTTTCTTTTCTTAAACGTTTTTCTTTGAGCTTTAGGAGTTCCTGTTTTTTTCTTAATCCTCCTTGAGCAATATCAATCTCTCGATGTATATCAGTGAGTAGTTTAGTAATAGATATCCCATTTTTTTGAGCAAGTAGAGCCCATTTTTCCGCTTCGTTTAATTTGTTTTTGTCTTTACTGTCTTGGTAATGATCAAAGAATATATAGGCCAAATCATATTGTGCTTGAGTATTACCTAATTCGGCTGATCGAATTAACCAAAATATAAATTTATCATTGTTAAATTTATAAAAAGCAAAATAATTAGCTAATTTTGATGCTGCTTGACTATTGCCAGAGGAAGCATCAATTTTTAACTTTTCCAGATCAGTTTTAGAAATATACATACTGTCATTTATTGAAATGTTGGCATTAGATTTCATGTCTCTATCCTTACTGTATGAGTTATTATAAGACGTTAGAAAAATACTTTAAAAAAATAAATTTAAGGATTTTATGGCTTAAATGTAACATATTTACCTCCATTTAATACTTCTCCTGTAACTGCACTAACATTTTCTGTTGCACCACGTACAGGTGCTTTTAATTCATTAGCCAATTTTTGAGCAAATGAATTGTCCCCTTTTCCTGTTTGACAAGCTACTAATGTTACTGGTTTCCTTTGCACAAGATTTATGTCCACTCCAGTTTTTGAACAATTATCACATTTGTTCATTAGTCCTAATGGATCATTCCATTTCGTTGTATTAGGTGCAAACCAATAAAGATTCTCTACACCAAACAACCCAATCGGATCCTGATTCACAAACCGACCCGCATCAGGACTTTAATACCTGAAGAAGTTGTAGTGGAATTCTATCTCACGGTCAGCGTACTGGTTTTGCAGTCGGAATGGTTGGTAAGCGGTTCCGGATATGTTAGTTACACTCTTTCAGACGCCCCCAAGCTGTGTAGTTGCCGAACCAAAACCAGATTGCCGTCTTTATTGGTCATGTCTCTTGGGATGCCGATTTCGGTCGCAGTGGAAGTAGTGGGTTTGTTGCCGGCTTTGTTGTAGGTATAGTGGCGGTTGGACGAAATACAACAAAGATCGTCTGAAAAACCTTGCGTTGGATTCAATGCTTTATCTAGATGGCAATTATCATGTTTTTTATTTAAGCATAGTTTAATTTAAAAACGACAAGCTTCCCCTCAGGATATTTACCTTCCCATCCACAAGGCCAAAACCCTTTAAAATAAGCATCTTCTATCATATTCCAAAAAGGATGATTTTTCTTATATTTGTTATTTAAATAACAATTAAATAAATCGGCATCTACATCACTAAATAAACTATCTTTTAATCCCTCCTCTAAGTTCAAGGAATTTAATTTTTTTTCAATTGCAGGAACAGCATATTCATCCCAAAAATTGTCATCTTCATCTGTAGATAGCTTTAAAATTAGTGAGTTTGATTCACGCGAATCCACCCAAACAGTCTCTAAATCATACTGCTGATATGCATATCTTTGTGCTACTGAAATATCTTGAATAATTTTCCATCGGCTGTTTTGAAAATTACCTGATACTTCTAATAAATTATTTTTTATAAATTCTAACATTATATTCATAATGCTACTCCTTATTATGTTTAGTAATTAATCCAATCTTGTTTTGTTGTCGGTTTATATAAAGTCATACTTCCTGACTTTAGTGCCTTATGAATTTTGGATTGTAATGATTGAATTTTTCTAGCCTTTTCTCTATCACATTTAGAATTCTTATCAATATTATCTACTATTTCCATAATTGCTTGGTTATATCCTCTATGATAGCCCTTATGTTTAGAACGGGTAGTCCCTTTAGATAGAGATTCCGGTAACATAATTCCGTTACCTTGGTTTCCTCTTTCAGATGACATTACGGTTTGGTTGGATTTCGAACTGATCATTCGTTTAAAGATAAGGCAAATCTAAGGCTTCATCATAACTTTCATCTAATATTTTATTGACTGAGGCAGCAAACTGAATAGCCTTCATATCAATAGTTTCAGGATTATTAGGAATTGGAAAGACAGCTATACCTATATTATTTTCTATTAACCATGGTATCCCATCCTCTAAAAATTCTTCTGTCTCAATTTCATAAATATCAGAATTCTTATCCTCAGAATTTGCCATAATTCTCGCGAATTCTAATTCAGGCCATATGGCTAAAGATGAATTTTTCTCATCTCCCCATAATATCCAATCTCCGTCTTTGTCTGCTAAAACATATAAAACTCCAGAGTCAGTTATCCTTTTTAAAGTATGCTCATAACGTTCTTGACTGGACAAATTAAGAATTGCGTTTATTGCTTTTTTATGTAAACCCATTGTTAACCTCCTAATAAATAAGGTAAATCAAATTCTTCCCCATACCACTCATAAAAAAATAATCATTAATCATCTTAGCAAATTCAATTGGATCCAAAAATAATAGTTTCGGTTTTTCATCTATAGGAAAAAAATAGCTAATCTAATATTACTTTCAGACATTAAAGGAACAGTATCTTCTAAGAAGTTCTTTAGTTCTATTTCATCTATTCTCAATGCTTGAGGGTTCCATTGGAGAGCTAACTCCGCAAACTCAGATTCTGGAAAGATCATTAGGTATTCTTTTTCCTTCATCATCTTGCAAACATATCCAGTCATCTTTTTCCATCTAATAGGTATAAAGTTTCAGTACCGGATATAGTTTTAATAGAATAATCCAATCTTTCTTTAGCTGATAATTTAACAATTGAATCAATTGCTTGTTTTTGGCAGGTCCATTATTTAAATCCTTTTCTATTTCCGTGAATCTTTGATTTCTTGCTCAGATTTTTCCACCACATTTTTTTACCCAATACAATCCCATTTAACGAATTATTTGATATTTTTCAACATAATATATATTCTTTCCTGTATTTGTCTATGTCAATTAGTTTCTCAGTTATCAGGGGAAACGACTTCTAGATAGAATGTCATTGCTAATGGTAATGAGATTGTTAAAGAACAAATAGTTCAGGCGACCTCAAAAAAGATATTAAGATGGTCTGAAAAGCAAAAACCGCGTGAGTTCGACCCGCAGGCACACTACTTCAAGATTGAAAGTTTCATACGGGCTAGGGCTTGCTTAATAAATTTATTGAATCTTCTAATTAAAAATACTTAAATGGATAAATATTAAACAAATTATTACTTATACTATTTACTGAATTTATAAACTCAGCTTTTACATTATCCGTAAGTGTTTCTCCTTCATCTAATAGGTGTTCTAACTCTCGGTATAAGAAAGCCAACTGGATAAATTGTGAGAAATCTATCCCTAAATTTGTAAATCCAGATTTGGTATATTCTCCAGTATCATGATTATAATAAAAAATGGTATTATCTATTTTTATTTAAAAAACCATCCATCTCCTTGTCCTGCTTGTCCAATACTCCAAAAACACCTTGATATTTTTGGGATAATGACTCTCTAAGTATCTATTTTCATTTAAAGCCTCTTCATAATTAAAAAGAGAAATATCAGGTATTATCTCTACCTCCTGATATTTAGTAATAAATAACAAATAGTTATTATCTAACTTGGGAAGTTTATCTAACTTTTTAATTTCCACTTTTACGCTTAATACATATATTAAAAAATCCTCGGGAAATAATTTTGATTTTAACATAAAAGTATACTCCATAAATATTTTGATAGAAAGATATTTCTTTCAATACCATATCGTTAAGATTAGGGGTTTCATGCATGCTATAGCCGATCAAGATTGATTTATATTTTATTTTTATTTACGTTTTCTAGAATTATTTAATAGTTTTACTATCTTCTCTTTATTTTCGCTTGATGAGTTAATTGCAATTCTAATGGCATTTTCCCCAAATTCATTTTGTATATTTTTTTATCAGATCCATTGTCAAGGAGTAATTTCACCATTTCTATATTTCCAAACATGCATGCATAATGTAGGGGGGTATATCCTAAGTCTCCTTTAAGATTGATCAATGCCCCATTTTGAAGAAATACAAGAGCATCATTTAAAGAATTATTTCTGGCTGCAATATGTAAAACTGTATCATCCATACCTCCTACTTGATTTACATCTTCAATAGTGTCACCCAAAAAATCAGGATGCGTTTCATATTTTTTTAAAATACATAATAATTCTTTTTCCATTAACAATACCTATAGTTCTAAGTTGATAAATTTAATATCTGGATTTTATTTAATACTCGTGACGCAATTTTCTTTATGCTCTTTTTTAGATTGTTTAATCTGTTTTTACGTTCTTGTATTTTTTGAGTATGACCGTCCTGACCGTATTCGTAGGCGGTTTTGGCCTAGATTGTTATTGAAGAAATATTTCAGACGACCCCAGCCGGTGTAGTTTCCGAACCACAAGAGGTTGCCGTCCTTATCGGTTATCTCTCTTAGGATGCCGATTTGGTCGCAGTGGAAGTAGTGGGCTTGTTGGCCGATTTCTCCGTCTTCGTTGGTCCAGTTGCGTACCTGCGCCGGCGGTCTGTAGCTGTCTTGGCCGGTGTTGATATAGATATATCTGCCGTCCGGTTGGACTTCCTGCAAAAGGTGGCTGCCATCCCAAACGAAGCGGGTTTGGTTTTCGAGGTCGTCTGAAAAACAGAAATCGCGTGCGTACCGCACACAGTCCACGTCAGGACTTAAGGTTTTCTTAGGTACTGCTTTCTCTACATATTTCATTAGGTAATTTGAACAAAAACATTACCTTCTGAACAATTTTCATTACAGAAAAAAATAATAAAACTCATCTCCAAAAATCTTGCTGGAACATATTATCTATCTCTCCTGCATATATTTGAAATTGAAATGACATATTTGATTTCTGAATAGGATCTTGTAGCCAGTATGGTACCTCATCATCAGACTTATTGATTAAAAATCTTTTTGCTAGGTTCGATACAGCTTATTTTTTTACTTTTGAAGAACGAATATCACTTAAAATTACACAAGAACTTTTATTTGGCTCTAGATTTTTATCGCTCAAATCATATATATGTTGGTCATCTTCATGATCGTAAGTGATAAAAAAATATTACAATACAAGTTAATATCTAGTTTTTTTATTTAATAAATTTGCAGGAAGACCTATAAAGAACAGCATAGGGTTTCCATTATAATCTACAGGCCAACTAACTTCTTTTCTCTAAAAAGAGCTGGGCCAAACATTCGAAAATCAAATTTATCCGCAAATTCATCTATGATTTTTTTAATTCACCTAACACTTTAGTACCTCCTAAAATTTTTATATCCTAAAGATCTCAAATATCGCTGAGCCTGTTCTCTTGGTTTTCTAGCTCTTGATGGACCATACCCAGTCATTCTTATAGATCCTTACAAAAACATCTATTTGACGTTTGCTTGGCATAATTCTACCTTATTTTACACCAGATCTTTTACAAAGTGAAGTTTCAAATTGATTTTTGATTTTAGTCCTAAATGTTTTTTTGTGCGCCTTTTTCTCATTATTTTTGGATAGAATTTGAATTATCCTGTCCTCGGGTTCGTAATAACGCAACAAGTTATAATGCAGCCTGTTTTTCTTCATCGAAGTACTGGTTTTGCAGTCGGAACGGCCTTTGCCACCTTCCTGAATGCGTCCGATTTTGTCGTAAACGTAATGAAGGAATACGCTTCTTTTGTCGGCGTTATGAATTAGGTTGCCGGCTTTGTCGTAGGCGTAGCGGCGGTTGACAGCGCCGCCGGCACCTACCGCACCCTTACAGGATAGACAGTTTTTAGTGGGGAGTCTTTTTACTGAACTTGCCGTTCATATAGAACATACCGCCGGTACGAACGATATAACATTTGCGGATTTGACCGAGGAAGAATGGCGCATCGGCCAGTCCGGTTTGGTGGCGGTACGGCTCTTTATCCCTTTACAGCCGGGAAATTATAAATAAAGTTGAATAGTACTTGTTATTCTTTTTGTGTTTCAACACTAATTTCCTGGTTAAAATTTTTGGATTAATTTTAAAAAAATCAATAATTAAGTTGATTTGAGTAGTGTTAAATATCGTACTTTGGTTTCTTAGGGCTATATAAAAAAATTCAACAACGTAACCATATAAATGAAAATTTAGATAAATTAGAAAAAAATATATTTTAAACAGCAAGGAGTAAAATATAATAAAGCCTTATTAGTAAAAAGCTTGCCACTCTAGTGATTCAAGTATTGAGAGAAAAATCATCGTATGTTATCTCAATCCAAGTTTTTAGTAGATAGTTGCATTATAGAATATATATAAGAGTTATCACTGTCATCAAAAACTTATGATGTTATTTTTATCAACCTTGAAAAACTGGAAAAGTAGGCCTAATTTTTTTCCTCTAGACAATTTCGTTCTTGTATATATTTTTACCTCCATAAGAAATTTTTTTAAATTCACAACATAGTCCTAAGTCTTTGACAAACTTTGAAATATATTCTAAAAAGTCATAAATGATATTGATTTCATCTTTGGTTAAAGATTGCAGTAAACTAAATAGTTCACTTACTTCTCCTTGGGATATGTTAGAATAATAGCTAAATAATTCTATGAAACAATCATTATCTATACTAGGATTTTCTATCGAGCTTAGTAAAAGTGTATTTAAATGTAAAGTATTTTTCATTTTTTTGAGTTATCTGATATTTGATTTTTAATTAATAAAATTAGATTGTTTTTTTCATATCTTACTTTCTACCTTTTTAAGGTATGGCAATATTTGCAGGAATACTTTTCTTAATTAACTCTTCTGAATCTGCCGCAGTGGCATTTCGTGCAAATGAAGTTCTCAAAGAAGCTGGTTTTTAGGGTGTAGATAGGTCAAGCATTCCCCATTCTGTCGGAGTCTCATCTCTCTGGGATGCCGATTTGATCGCAGTGGAAGTAGTGGGTTTTGACGGCGGTTTGGGCATAGCCCACCGCTACTTTGGTTTTGCCTTTACCGCTTTCCATCAAATCATTTTCAGACAACCATGTAGGTTAGAAATTTATTGTAACTATTTTTCATGATTATTTTCTTCCCAGTATTGTTTGTAGAAAGATAATGCATCATGTATTAAATGATATAACTCACTATTTCTATCCTTTAGTCTATTAATATTATTAAAAATTCAAAATAATTTCTTTCTCTTGAATCCAACTTAAATCTCTCATGCATTCGTCTAAAGCATCTAGATTTGACCCAAAAATAGCTTGGAAAAATTAAGTTCTTGATTTAATATATTTAAAAAAATTTTGTTTTGTTTTTAAATTTTAATAAATTTATATCTATGATTATTTTTATTGGTATTCATAATACAACCTCTCAATGCTCCCTGCTAAATAGGTTCAAATATTTGTAGAATTGGTACGATTTTTCCATTTTCCAAGGTAGTAGAATCCGTTATAAAGAAACATTTTGAAAAATTTTTGTCAAAAATATAAGAATACTCATAGAAACATAGAGAGTCTAGATCTTCTAAGTCACTTAAAATTTGTGAGCTTGGTGCTAAAAAAATACAGGAGTTAGTATGATCTTTATAATTATAGTGTCGAAGTATATATAGTTCATCTACAGGAAATAAATCATATATTTTGATTGGTGTGCATAGGTCGCCTTCTCCTAGATAAAAAGGCCTTTTTGAATGAAAAAGTAGGTTTTATCTTTTAGATTTCCATTTACCATTATTTTCTTTTTTCTAATGTTGCCTTTAAAAAAAGTATATATTAAACGTCGTACGATTTTTTTAGATTGTTTTTCACCCAAAAAAATTTTTCATAACAAAATTCTTTCATAAATTAATCCTCCTTCTTTCTTTTCTGAAGAGCCGTTAGTGCATCTTTCTATCCTTGAGTTCCTGGGCGGAGAGTCGATAGGTCAGTTGCACAGTCTGTCCCGTGATTCGATTGAATGGACTCAATTCAAGTGGATCAATCCACATTTGAGAGTTAGAAGCAAATTGATACAGATTCTCCCCACAAAAACAACCCAATCGGATCCTGATTGATAAATCTTCCGTAGTCAGGTTCATAATACCTGAAGAAGTTGTAGTGCTGCTCGTCTTACCGTCAGCATACTGGTTTTTGCAGGCGGACGTCAAGAAACTATTTGAATTTTTTTCTAATAATTTTTTTCTCAATTCCGCAAATTCATCCGATAGATTATTTTTAAGTTCAGTATAAATTTCATCATCAATTTTACTTTGAGTGAATAGTGTCTTTTTAACATAAGGGATAACTTTTTAGAATTAATTGAAATTAAAAATGCAATAATTTCATTGTAAATATAGGATTTTTCACTAAATTGGCTTAGTTTATGTATTAGTAAATTTTCAATTGATTCTGATTTATATTGTTTTTCTTTTCAATCCATATAATATCCATGAGATAATTTTTGTGATGTTTGCTGTTTTAAATTTTTTTATTAGATATTCTTTTTATATAAGTTCTTTTTGGGAAATATGCGGAACTAAATGCAATAGAAATAATTATAGAATATCTATTCATATTCCAAATAGAACTAATATTATTTTTCCACAGTACGAAATTCTTCTTCTCCTAGATTATATTTTCTAAATAGATGTCCTAAGGAAGATATTGCAGATGATTTTACTTTAATACTTTTTATCATTTTGAATAGAGTGAATTAATATGGAGAAAAATCTCTTTCAATTCTGTGGTGCTAAGTTTTTTTCTTGCATTTGTCCCAAGATAAAATTTGCAATTTCTCTATGTTTACTATATCGACTTGTTAAGAGAATATTTCTGATTATATCAATAATCTCTTTATACTGAAAAAATTGTACTCTTTTTGCTGCTTCATATTGAATAATAGTATTAGAATGTAGTAGTTTCTCCAATAAGTCATTGATTGATAGATCTTTACATTCTAAAAAAAGCGTCAAAAACTTGAAAATTCTATCATTTACCATATTATTTTTTTCCTGTTATACCTATCTTTCGAATGCCGAGAATGGCGAAATTTCCAAGCTTATTGTCATGATTTATCTTTTTGTCATTGAAAGCAGGAAGGGGTTTGTACTAATTAAACGTTTTACTAAATTAATTTCAGTAAAATTTAATTTCCAAATATATTTTTCATTTTGTATAGAATAACTTCCAATCCCTCTTTTAAAAACTTTTTAAATTAATATTTTCAGCTTGCTTATGATTTAGAATATTAAATTCGTAAATATCTTTAATGAACCCTTTTTTTCAGCTAATGAATCCTTTTGTCAAAAAGCATTTTCATTCCATATTTTTCTGAGAGTAATGGTATATTTCTGCTTGAAAAATATTGTAGATTTAATCTGAGAGCCTTCAAGCGTTTGGCTTTCTAGTAGACTCATGCCATAACCATAATCCCAGTTATCAAGATCAATATTTTTTTAGTAATGAAATCCAATAATACCTCCTTATATTCATATGGACACATAATTACAAATCTTGCTTCATATGTATTATTGTAATTTAACTCTTCCTGATTCAAAAAGGGATTATCGTATATAATTAAAAACCCTATCTATTTTTTGTTTGTGCTTGAAAGAATGATAAATTTTGTTGTTTAATTTTTATTTAAAAGCATTTTCTATTGAACTAAAAATGATATTTTCCAAAAATTTATATCAATATCATCTAGTCTTAAATTAAATTTATTTAGATATAATTCATTAATTAAAAATTATATTCTCCTGAAACCAATTGCTTATATTTAAATAACTATGAATGTCATTTCGTACTAAAAAGAGTTATGGAGAAATATTTAAAATTTTGTCTATTTGGTAGTTTTTTTAAAAAAACATATTATTTCCTTCTTAATAGTTTATGTAACCGGACTGCAGGCATAGAAACTTTTGTAGGTTTACGTTTTATTTTTTTCCTCTTTGAAATTATCATTTCTTGCTTTTAATTTGTCACATTTATCTAGTTTTTTTCCTGTGCTTTGAAAATACTCATTTATTTTTTTATAAACTTGATTAGCAACTTCAGTATCGACTTGATTTCCATTTGCTGCCATCATTACTGTATCAAGAGCTTTTTTCCCTTTTTCATAAATAATACCTATACCTAAAGTTACAAGCTCAGCTTTACCTAACGCAATCAATTCAGGAGCAATAAGAGGTATTGCAAAAACTGCTAAGCCTTTAGGGTCGATCTATCTTTGTACGTTCAGTGCAAACTGATATAAATTCTCCCCACCCAACAACCCAATAGGTTCTTGATTCACAAACCGATCCGCATCAGGCTCGTAATACCTAAAGAAGTTATAGTGCAGTCCCGTTTCACGGTCGGCGTACTGGTTTTGCAGGCGGAAGAGTTGGTGAGCAGTTTCCGTTATGTTGGTTTCACTCTTCAGTTTGCCCCAACCGTAATAATCCCCGAACCAAACCAGGTTGCCGTCCTTATCTGGCATCTCTCTGGGATACCGATTTGGTCGCAGTGGAGTAGTGGGGTTGTTGGCTGCTTTCGTTGATGTGGTTTCGATAGGCGAAACCGCGTACGTGCGCTTACATCGGAGTTGGAAGTACCATTAGAGCTACAGTTTGCTTGTGGCTTGTGATTACCAGCTAGTAATAGGTCTATGCAGATTTGCCCAAAAGTTTAATAATGATTCTTCAAAAAAACGAAATTCAGACAGATCCTTTTTCCACAACTAGACCTAATTCTTTAAAAAGATATTTAGATTTCGTTCTCTCAATAACATCATATTGACTTAATAGCTCAGTAAGCCCTTTTTCTGATGATATCTCAATTTCATTATAGTATATTGCAAGCCTTAATTCTTTATCATGAAAAAAATTGTAACCTCTGTTAACTTTTTCATTATCAAACCTCAGTACAAAATTATTTATCTCTATGATATTTTTTTGCTTTTGAAATAACATTTTCTGATATATCATATTTCTTTATAATATCTGTTAGAGAACAATTAAATTCAAAAATCACCTATAGCCTTATAAGGAATAAATATTATTTTATCATAAACTGAGGTTGAATCTTTTAAGTTTACTTTTTGAAAGTCTGAGTACTTTTTACCTGTATTTTCATATAAGTTTCTTATACTTTCATCGTAAATTAATACCTGCAAAAAAACTTTATCCTTAGAGTCAACATACAAAAAGTAAATTATATTGTGGAAAAATATAAAAATAATTTTTCTTCATCAGAAATTTCTATTAAAGGATCCTCTTCTTCTAAAAAAATTTTTCTAAATTGAAGAAGTTAATAATTTTTCCATCTAAGCTGAATTCATTGCAACTTACAGAGGATGATACAGTAATTAATTGAGAATCAGATTGTATCTTATGCTTTCTATCAAACTCTAATGAATAACTAGGATCATTTAAAAGTAACATTATCAAAATCAGCCTTTTGACCCAATACAATCCCATCCAAAGAATTATTTAATATTTTTCAACATAATATATATCCTTTCCTGTATTTGTCTATGTCAATTAGTTTCTCAGTTATCAGGGGAAACGACCTCTAGATAGAATGTCATTGCTAATGGTAATGAGACTTTAACGAACAAATAGTTCAGACGACCTCAAAAAAGATATTAAGATCGGCTGGAAACAAAAACCGCGTGCGTGCTTTGAGGCACGCACTCTACCTGTAAATTTAAAAATTTATGCAAACTACAGCTTGCTAGGGCAACCAATTTAACGAAACTTTTTTTCTAGGATCTTTAAATGTTCCTATAAATTTTAAGTCATTATAAAGTTTTTCTGGATTATCGGGTTTAAAAGTAGCGTTTGCATAATAATACAAAAGAATTCCCTTCATTCACACCTTTTTCTTTAGATGCTCTTATAATTTCTTCTGTGGCTTTTTTTCGAATGCGTACCAATTTCTTCAGCTAAAAATTTCAATTGGAACAATCTCTCCGTTTTTGGTACGAAAACCTACAAAAAAAGTCTGAATCAATAAATGAAACTCCAAAAATCTGCAAATGCTGGACATTGAGAATCTGAATCTTCCATTCCTTCAGTGTATTTATTAAATTCATCTAACGTCTTATTTGATGTTCCTATCCATACAGAAATCATATTTTTTTGTATCTGAATCAAGCATTTTTAATCGTCCTTTCTCAATTATTGAAAATTTAATTTAAAAATTTATTTCATTACAGAGGTCGTCTGAAAAACAGAAACCGCGTGCCGACCTACGTCAGGATTTGAAGTTTCATGCGGGCTACGGCTTGCAATTTATCATATATTTCCAAGTTTTTCTAATTCACCTTCATAAGTTATTTTTGAGCAGATATTTCCATATCAGGAAGAAACGAACCAGAATAGTATATAAATACTAAATCATTAAAATATGCTGTAATATTGACAATTTTTAAATCATTTGCTAATTCTTTTAATATCTAATTCTGTTGGTTCATAATCACTTTGCTCATAACAAAGCTTGATTAATCTCTATTGAAATGTCTCTTATTAAATCATCAATGTTTATTCGTTTAAAAAACTCTCTACCCTATCAAGAATTGGATAAATTTGGCTTTCTCTTTCTATATCTCCTGATTCATCATCAATAAAAATGTGGATATCATACGGTTGCATATCACTAGGCGATAAAGATATTAAAGCAGTAGCTTTACCGTCATTAATTTTTAAATTTTTTTAATCATGGATTAAATCCTTCCTAGGGTTGAAATTTAGAAACTACTTACGTGAGCTCCAAACGTACTCTTTGTTGTGATCGAGGGTTTCATAAGGGCTACAACTGACTCATTCATCTTCATAAGCATCACCATAGCTTTGAAAAGAGGAATCTAACCAAAACCATTCTTTTTCATTGGAAACCAATTTCTCCAGTAGTTCTGTAAATGACTTAGCAATAATAGGAGACTCATCAGGTGTAGCATGAGTTTCTATAAAACTATCATAACAAAAACCAAATCTTTTTTTGTTTAAGTCTATACTGATAAATTGACTAAGCTCTTGAGAAGATGCAATCATGAACCAATCATTACTGATATCATCTGCCAATTCCTCCAAAATAACATCATCAGCTGGATATAGAATTTGGTTTGTTGGTTGCAATTCTGAAAGTGAACTGATTCTTATCTCACAAGAAGTATCAATATTGAGAATAGCATATTCATAATTCTCATAAAAAGAATTCTAAATCTTTTGGCAAAGAAAAAGCAAATTCTGGTTTTGATACTGCTTTCAAAAATTGATTGCTACTTTTTTGTTCTAATTTTTCAATTAATTCTTTGATTTTCATAAAATACTCCTTAGGGCTGAAAGTTTTTGTTCAGACTACATCTAGCTTACTTGTACAAGTTATATTCTGTTTTTTTGCTAAAAAATATTTTCTAGTGTCTTCCTAAACGAAACCATATTAGTGTCTATATTTATTTCAATATCAATATGTTTCTCGATTTTCAAAGATTTCTGAATATCTTCTCCGAAATCGAATGATAAAATATTACCTTTTAAATCATAAGCAACGTTATTGCTTTCAATTGAAAAACGTTTGTTCATTGAATTCAAGATATATTTGATCAGCTTCATCTTGATTGAAGGTTAGGGTTAAATAATGAAAATTTCCCAAATCAAAGTAGATATATGACAAACCTTCATCATCCGACTCATCAAATGAAATTACTACGGGGTTCCACATAGATTTATTTTTTTAATTAGCAAACTATAACCTCACAATCGGATTCTCCAAAAAATATACTCAATATATTCATTTATTTTTTTATCAGGTTGATAAGTAATAATTAGATTTTTCAATACTATTTTGATAAATCTTTTGTTTTTCTTGAAAATAAATAATTAATTTATCAGAATAAATTTCTACTTTTTGAAAGCCACCTATTCCTGAATATTGCTGGCTGTTTATTTCATAATAATAGTATTCTAAGTCATCAACTTCTCTTTTGCAAGATTAAGTAATTATCAGGATTAGGGTTTTTACTATCTGCAAATGCAATGGTAAGAATACCATCTTCTATCTTGTAATATGTGTTTTTTGAAATAATTTCCATAAATAATTCCTTATCACATTGTTTCTTAACATTTTCCAGAACCAAATTTTGCTAATCCCCAAGGATCAAGCCACATAGCCGAATTCGGCGCAAACTGATATAGATTCTCTCCACTCAGCAACCCAATCGGATTCTGATTAACAAACCGACCTGCATCAGGCTCGTAATACCTGAAGAAGTTGTAATGCAACCCTGTTTCTTCTTCGAGGTCGTCTGAAAATTGATTTCAGATACTCTTGATATTTGGTGGAATACGACCTAACCTATGACTACTGTTTGTTATGAGGAATTTATTGTCCTTGACCAAGAATTCCTTCTCCAATTATTGAATCTAACTCTATCCATGCATCTTCAAGTTGATTAACAATAGAAGATTCATTTTTATTTGGATCGTCTTTTAAATTGAGATACCAAATATGTGTTAATTTCGGTATTTCATATAAAAGAGAGGCTAGTCTTTTTTTCAATTAGATTATGATTATGAGTATAATGCTTTTATTTCATTTAAAAATTTCTAATAATTCTTGATAGTCCTTTTACATCGAATTCAAGATCCATTCTGACCTTATAAATAAAACGATTATTTTCAAGTTTTTTTCTAATAATTCTTTCATGGTAACCACCTTTTAAGTTATATAAAAGCAAAGGATTGCTTCTGCTGGAATAGTTTATTTATTTTTTTAAAAATAGTTAAGCGTTCACTCCAATAGAAATAGATAACACATCTTCCTCATTGTCAAGTAGAGATATATCGATAACTTTATCTATTTTATTACTAAATAATTTTAAACAATAAAAAAATTAGGTTTTGTTTATTAATTCTAGCCAATTGCTAATATTCTTTCTTTTAATAATAAATAAAGGGAATAATTCTATTGGTGTTTTTAGCTGAATCATTTATTCCACCATAAAAAGTATACATATATAATATCATTTTCCTCTGGTGCAAAAAAATTTAATATTTCATTTTTTTATTGATAAACTAAAATTTTCTTTTTAATAATTCTATATTTCTATAGGTGGTAAAAAGTATGATTTATTATTTCACATGAGAGTGGATATGGAATAATTGTTTCAGAATCTGAAATTAAATTATTTAAAAAAACGAATTTCTTTTCATATTAAATGATTCTGTTTTTAAAGTAAAGATTTTATCTTCTAAAGTTGTCATGATACTATTTCCTATAGTTGTTCGGGTACATTATCTTTGTAGTACTTCCAAGAAAATGTACCATTCCCATTATTTCTTTTTTTGAATAATATTTCTATCCATTTTGGCAGTAGCTACATGCCAGTGCGGACAAGGATGTTTTTCCAATCGGAAGGGTGGGTGAGCCGTTCCTGTTATGTTCGTCTCGCTCTTCAGTTTGCCCTAGCCTTACTAATCCCCAAACTAGTTTGCCTTCATCATCGGTCATCTCTCTTGGGATGCCGATTTGGTTGCATTAGAAGTAGTGGGCTTGTTGGCCGATTTCTCCATCTTCGTTGATAGGGTTTCGATAGGGCGAAACCGCGTACGTGCATACCGCACACACGCCACGGCTGAATTTGAGATTTCATGTGGGCTACGGTTTGCTTTGAAATCTGTTTTTGAACGTAATGAACTTTTCATATGAATTCAATTGCTCAGCAGAATAATTTTCCATAATTTCAGTATTATCACTATCTGCAATAGAAACAAAAAAATATTACATTTTTTTGTTTTTCTTATCTATGTTTTCTATCGCTTTTTTTAAATCCTCCTATAATTGAATCATATACTTCCGCCTGATATTGTTCAAAAATTATCTTCTGATATTAATGTATTTGCATCATTAAGAATATTTTTGAATCTCATTATTGAATATACCATCTATTTTCTCAGGAACCTCTCCAAGTCCTATTGCAAATTGAGGGGCATACCATTTAATAAAAGGATGTTCTTCTTTTGGGTAGTTTACTTTTTCTATTTCGTAGTGAGAAATAGTGTTAGCAGCTCAACCCAGATATGAACAATAGTCATCAATATATAATGTATAGGCAAAAACCTCATTAGAATTATATCTTTCTAATACAAATTTAAATGTCTCTGTAACTCCTTTAGATACATTCTGAATTAAATCTTGAATTATATAATTACTTAAAAATACTCATTTTAATTTTCCTTTTATAAATTTTTTTGTTATCAATCAGTTTCTATGCACATTTACTACGTAATCCGTATTTTCCAAAAACCTTACCACCAATTCTAGGTAATTGCTTACTCATGTATCTATCTGTTTGAGATTTGTTATACATAATCTCCTATTTTTTTGTCTTAAAAACAAAAAAATATTTTTTTACCCAAATAGGCGTTGTCAACCCCCAGATTCCTCCAAATATTAATCCTTCAAACACCATAAAATTTTTCCCTTTTTGATTTGTATGGCTAATCCTAGCAACATCCCAATTAACATTTGAATTATGGATAGATATTTAATATTTTTTTCTTTCTAATTCTAAATGAAATAAAAATAACTAGAAAGAAAAGAGATGATCGGAAACACGACCAACTTAACTATCGTGTTATCTCCATAATAGGCCATCCATAACCAAAAAAACAAATCCATGAAATTAGAATACTAATCCAATACTTTTGAATAAATTCTTTGACTTTAATTAACATGGAAGTCCTCCTTTGGCTATGATGTTTACAGTATATTCTTGAGGTATATTTATTCATATAAAGTTAAGCTTTTTTTCTGTACTTTTTATATATATCTGTATAGAAATAAATTCTATTATCTTTTATCTCTTTCAGATAAACCAAGTCTTCGATACCACCAATATACTCAATTGATAAATCATCTAAATTTAATATTGCAAGCCTAAATCCAACAACGCAAAAATCGTCTAATGAAAAACAGGAATATATATTTTTCTATTGAAATACAACAAAGGCCCTCCAAATCCCTGTTCTTGAGTAATAACTTGACCGTTAATGGACAGACTTCCAACTAAGGGAGAACCTTGATTAACTTCCATCAAATCAAGGTAACTGACTTCCCATTTGTCAAACAAAAAATTTTCTTGAAAGTCTAAAGGAGTTTCATTCAAAATTTTTAACTTAGACATTTTTATATTTTTTCTTGTCAAAGAATTGAAATCTTCTTCTATTTCTACAAGGAGTTTACCAACCTCGTTATTAAATGGCCAAGAATCAATTACTATCCGAAACAATAAAAAATTCTTTTCCTGTTTTTGTTGAAAAAAATACTTTCTGAATTCAGATAATTAATCATGTCATATAGTTCATTTTTTTATAGAAATCAACTGCTGTTTATTTGTATAACTATATTCATCACAATTATTAATCATTTTATCAATTTCGACTAAAAACTATATTAATCTTTTTATAAATTGCTCCTGATCCATTGTCTTATTAACCTTTCTAAGTCATTAATATTTTTTTGTATTTGTCCACCAGGCAACCCCAAACCTTGAGGTGCAGCTTTACCTTCAATAATAGTTGTTCCTGGTTTCACTTTAAATTGAGCAATATTAGTCATGTGGTTCCATTTTTGGTTTGACTGCGAGGCTACTTCTGGTAGTAGGGAATGTTTCAAATAAATAACGACCTAATCGGGTCCAGATTCACAAACTGACCCGCATCAGGCTTGTAACGATAATCCGCTCAAATTTATTAATTAATTGATATTTATTAGTATTTTTTTAATTCTTCTGGTAGTTTGGCACCATTTCTATGTGCCTTTTTAGCCCAAAAATATGGCTTTTTTTCTTTATTGACTTGTGTGAAAAAAATAAATCAGCTAAATTGGATTGGGCAATTGGATGTCCATTTTTCTGCCGCGATCTCTAGCCATTTAAATTCCAAATCTTGATCTAAAGATACAAACATATGATATTCATATAATTTGAATGCTGAGTTTTTATCTCCATTAGTGGCGTTCTCTTCGAGAATATGAATTTCTTCATCTGAAATCCAATAAGTACTACCTGTTGATATGAAGTTAGTCATTTTTCATTTCTTTCTGGATGTTTTTTTACATGATATTAAAAAGTGTTAATTTCACGTTACTTGAAAACCAAAGATATTCATTTAGTGCTTTAACTATAGTATTTAATTCATTAGCAAGTTGTTGTCCAATAGGGTTTGCTCCTTCTGCTTTTAGGTTGCCTGAAAATGTATTTCAGACGACTTAGCAAGATTGTTAGATCTTTAACCAACCTACGGCTACTTTTCTAGAAACCTTGGCTTATGTATTCCGATTAACAAAAATAAGATTTAGAAATTACTTATTAACTTTTTCGAGATATTCAATACTTCTGAATAAATAATGTTCACCTATTTGCTGTATCAAATTTGATGAGTCCCCAAATATTATTTTTTTCTAAATACTTTTTTTAGAATTATAAGCTCATCTTTTTAAGAGATTTAAAAGCATGAGTGATGTTTTTCGGCAGTAGGTATATTTATAATAAATTCTTCTATATTTACTGGAATATCATCATTTCTAATGCCATTGCTGATGCCATCAATAATTTTTAGGCATTAAATAATTTATTCCTTCGGGTGAGAAAAAAAGATGAATGGTACTAAATTATGTTCATCAATAATAATTTTTCTCTATTGGGGTATATTCGTAATACTTAAATTCATCTTTAAATTCTTCTATTTTATAGATGTTTTTCTCGATAAAGTTTTTTTAAACAATCCTTCTTTAGGGATAGTCTCTATATTGAATTTTCAGGAAGGGCATATTTATCTCCATTATGTTAGATAACTTTTTACATTTATTGTGATTGCTCCATGCGGTGTATTCGCCGTACCATACCAGATTGCCTTTGTCATCAGTCATTTCGCGCGGGATGTCGATTTGGTCGCAGTGGAGTAGTGGGTTTGTTGACGGTTTACTTTTTCATTCAAAAGAAAAATTTTTAACATTTTTGATAACCGATTTATATAATATAGAATTGCCAAATGTTCATCTTGGTAACAATATTCTTCGGTTCTCAATCCTCTTTCAGAATAGAATATATGCCATTTTTTATTTTCTTCAATAATACATAATGATTCATCATTTACTTCATTGATTGAGTAACTATCTTCTGGTACTCCTTTACTTTGAAGATATGAATTCAATTCATTAATTTTTAACATTTTCCTATTTTACCTCTTTTAGATGCCCAGCTTCTATATATGATTTAACAGATTTTGGCAATTCATACTGTGTCCCTAATTCAATCTCTCCGAACCACGGCATAACTTTACATGCAGCTACATTATTAATTGGTTTCAGTACCCTATATATGGTATAAGGCTTTTGATTAGAACTAGGAGGAAGGCTCTCATAGGGTATGGTGTTCCTACTGGAGACACAAAAGGTCCTCCTGGATAACCATACCTATCAACAAGAGTGCCAACTGGAAGTGTAATCCTCCACACTTCACCTAAAGCGCCTCTATTAGGAGGCCAATATGGTACGGGCAGATTTTTTTATTTAAACCTAGGACATCAAGCCACTTATTTGTATTAGGCGCAAACGCACACAGATTTCCTCCACCCAACGTTTCATACAGGCTACGGCTTGCTAATTTTAGTTCGATTCCTGATATTTTTGTTATATCAGAAATAGTGATATCTTCATTATTAAACATATCATCCCAAATTTGCTTATAAAGTTCTTTTTGCGGTCACTTGTTGAGGTATTTCAAAGGCTGCGTCGGTACTAGGAAATTGATCATGTAGTCGTTCTTCTGTCCAGAAATTTAATCCAAATCTCAAACTTTCTTTAATTCTGAATTGGGTTGATATTGTAAAATTTTGATACTCGGGGTGCAGATATTCTTTGACTAATCTCTTTACGCTATCTCGATTAACCAAATTCAGACCTGATAATTCTTCAAGTTTGCTATCTATACCTTCGTGTAATAGTCCAAGAAAAAGTCTGATATATTCAGGACTGACTTTATACTTTTTTTATTCATTTAAATTTCCCCGAATTGAAACTAATTGACCAACTTTATTGAATATGGCTTGTGCTTGAGATGTTTGGATTAATGGTCCTCTTTATTGGAATTCAATCCAATCTATAATAAACTGAACTCAGTTCAACCTACATTTGCTTATTGCTATTCATATATTCGTGAGGCATTCAAAAATGTCTGCTAGCATACTCCAATTTAAAAGTTTTGTCGTTATATTCTTTCATACCTATATTTTTTTATAGTATCCATCCATGTCTTCAATCCAATTTTTTTCATGGCTTCTAAAAAAGCTATCTAGTGTATTATTTTTCAAAAATCTTCTGTATGAATTTCAGTAATGAATTCTTTTTAAAAAAACTAGAAAGTCATCTCTATTTTTAATTTCCATAATATAGTCCTCCTTGAACAATGTCTTTCAGACGGCCTCAAAGAAGATAGTGAGGGTCGTCTGAAAAACAGAAACTGTGTGCGTGCATACCGCACACCCTCTACGTCGGGATTGGAGGTTTCATGCGGGCTACAGCTTGCTTACTGGGTAGAAAAATTAATTTACTATTCATTTGGATTAAATAGATTAAAGAAATCTTCCACTGTATTTGCAACTTTTTCTCCATTGTAAAACTCCATCATCCCAATAAATAATCTCAGGAATGTTACAGTTGGTGAAAATCCATGCAAAATGGGCAATCTGAGCCATCGGTGGCAAAAGCATAGGGAATTTTCTAAAGAGTATGCACCACCAAGATAATATTTTTAATTCATTATCTGATAATTTATGCTGTGTATGGTATTCTTCATCTACATCAAAAATACGTTAACATCTCTGCACTTTCAGCATAAATCTGCTCTTTAGAGATAAAGATTGTGCCTAACTCAGTGTCCAATGGATTTTCAAATTGATCATAATTTCTTTTTCAATGAGCCACCATTTTTTTAAATTTTTACAAGTTGAAAATAAATTTCAGGAATTTTCATAAATAAACCTCTTTTTCTTTATCGAATAAAACCAAACATCTTCTCAAATTCATCGCCAATCCATTTTTTTGGGATTTTTGCATATTGAATGGCTTTTTAATAGCCTTTTTGCACCCCTCATCATCAGGAAACAAATCTTGAATATCTTTAATATCTAATGCAAATCGTTCTTCAAAAATTTAAAAATTGCGTCGTCTTTTCATGGTTTTTCCCTCTACCTGCAAATGTACGTGTCTTTTTTTATGCCCCTCTTTTGTCATCAAGATTGATGGTCCATCTGATCTTGAAATATTTTTCATTTTTTTCAAGAAAGCATTTTTGCGGCATATGATGACCAACTGTTTTTTTGTATTTTTTTCTTTTTGTCCATATCACTGAAGGAACCACCATCTAGACATACACATAGACCAAGTACGTCAATCCATACTTGCGTGTTGAGCGCAAACTCATATAAGTTAGTTATGTTGCTTGCCAGTCCAATCGGATCCTGATTCACAAACCGACCCGCTTCAGGCTCGTAATAGCGCATCAGGTTGTAATGCAGCCCCGTCTCACGGTCGGCGTACTGGTTTTGAAATCGGAAGGGTGGGTGAGAGTTCTTGTAAACTCGTTCATCCTTTTTCAGACGATCCCATGCGGAGTATTCGCCGTACCATAAGAGATTACCGTCTTTATCTGTCATCTCCCTAGGGATGCCGATTTGGTCGCAGTGGGAGTAGTGGGCTTGTCGGCAGTTTTCGCCGTCTTCGTTGATCCTGTTGTGTACCTGTGCCAAGTGTTCGTAGCTGTCAGGAGCGGTATAGATATAAGTATACCTGCCGTCCGGGTGAGCTTCTTGCAAGAGGCGGCTGCCTTCCCAAACGGATCCGTTTTCTCTTCGAGGCCGTCTGAAAATTAGAAACTACTCACGTGCGCTCCAAACGTACTCTCTGTTGTGATCGAGGGTTTCATAAGGGCTACGGCTGCTCAAACATCTTAAGCATTATAGTTTAGATAATCTTTAATAAAAGATTCAAAGTTATCCCAATGTTTGCTAAATTGTTTGTTTTCTATAAACTTTTGAATAGTGGGAGCCTCTACAAAAAAAACCTCATCGGTATTTTTATCATACAGGATATAATCATCCAACTCATTATTCAACAGGGAAAAATAATTATCAGGTAAGCCAATATTTTTTCTCAAAATTTCTGTTTGGCTACTTGAAAAGTCCTCTAAGTCCATTGCTAAATCAACTAAATATCCAATTTTTCCCATAGATTTCATCACTATATGTTGCCCAAAAATTCAATGAAGTCATGATTTACCTCCCCAAAACCCTAACCCTTTGAATAATTTACGGTATTCCTCCTGACTTTCTGGGAATATTCTACCAAATTCATCATTAAGATACTCCTTAAAAATCATTATCTAACATAACAAACCTCTCCATTGTAAATATAGGTAAAATTAACATTAACATCCCCCAACTTTCCTTCTTTTGCCTTTTTTCTGCTTTTTGCTTTACCTTTCCAATATTGCCTTCTATCTTTACCAAATGCTTTTCTATCTACTGCAAAAATATGGATGCTTGCCACTTCCATCAACTTTATAAGGATGTAAAGCATTTGTTCTATCATATTTATTATGTGTTGTTTTCGTCAACTCCAACAAAGACCTCGTGTATCTTGTTTGGAGTGGTGCAGATTTATTGATTTTCCATCAGGGCCTAAAGGGGATAATCCTATAGATGTACGTTGCTAATTTGTTCTCCTTCATTATCAACCATATTCCAATCTATTTTTGTTTGATATACGGTATATTTTTGGTCTGTGCCGCTAGATGGAGCCTGCCATGTAGTACGGTAAAACTATTCAATCCCCAAGAAACAAGCCACGTGGCCGCATTAGGCGCAAACCAATAAAGATTCTCTCCACCAAACAACCCAATCGGATCCTGATTCACAAACCGCCCCGCATCAGGCTCATAGTACCTGAAGTAATTCTAATGTAGCCCTGTTTCACGGTCGGCGTCCTGGTTTTGCAGGTGGAAGGGTGGGTGAGCAGTTCCGGATTTGTTGGTTTCACTCTTTTAGACGACACCAGCTGGTGTAGTTGCCGAACCAAACCAGATTCCCTTCGTCATCGGTTATCTCTCTTGGAATGCCGATTTCGGTCGTAGTGGAAGTAGTGGCTTTGTTGACCGTTTTCTCCGTCTTCGTTGATATGATTTAGACAGGCGAAGCCACGTGTATACCGCACATATCCTACGTCAGAACTGAAGGTTTTGTGAGGGCTGAGACTTGCTAGACTAGACCTACGCTTGTTGTTGGTTTTGCATAAATTAATGAGCAATATAAAACGTCTAAATAGTTGAAAGATTTGGATTTTAGCTTTTTTGTATTTGAAAAAGGGGACCTTGCGGGAAGGCTTGGCCTAATTACGTTTATTTTTATGAGACTAAAAATTTAGAGATACTTACACCATCTAATTCAAATGTGAAAATAATAGAAACTCCTCCTTCTGTTTTTTTATCTCACACTCATGTTCCCACTCCTCCCTTGATACAAATTTCCATTTAATATCGGCCAAAAACAAATATTTTACAAACTTTTCAATAGTTAATTTCCTATTAATTTTATATTTTTTTAGCAATAGTTACACCTTTTAAAATAAGGATCTATTGATAGTAAATAAATAGCTTCATCCTTAAAAACCAATTTCTAATTCCTTCCAGAAAATAGAAAAAGCCACTTTCTATATTATCGTCATCGTATAACCATTTAGATGAATGTTTGAATTGTTTCAACTTTTGAAAATTACTGTAAGACATACCCACAGACAAATCTTTTAAAATCTGCCTGTTTTTTTAAAAATGATGTGATATCCATAATTACCTCATTAACATTTTTCCTAAATTTTTTTCAATTCCTCTTTTAGCTATATCCTTATTTTCATTTTTTTATTACTCCTTTCAGTTATAGTTTTATCAAATAATCAACATTTCTTCTTAGGTTGTTTATTACGCATAGTACATGTATGTATTCCACATATACGTTACATTAAAGGTGAAAATTTCATGTAGACTAAGAATTACTTAAATCAGGAAGGATAATAGGTTTGTAACTAAGTACTTTATCAGCTATTTCCTCAGAGCTCATGTTTGTCCAATATATATAATCTGATATATTTGGATCTGTGACCAAATCTTCTAATTTTTTTCAAGAAATACATCTTCATCCTCTTCTGAACCTTCAAAAATTTCTTAACTGATCAATCAGTTTGATTAAATATAATCTATCCAACATAATGCTATCCTCCTTCCAAAATGGTATTTCAGGTCTAGTATCTAGTACCTCTTTATGGAGATTTCCATGTGTACCCTTCAACCATTTTTCAATTAAATTACCACTTCCTGATGCAATTCCTGGTAAATTTCTAGGACTTAATCCTAAAGGATCAAACCAACTATTTATATTGGGTGAAAAATTCATAAGGATTACCCCCACCCAACAGCCCAATCGGATCCTGATTCACAATCCGCCCGGCCTCGAGTTCGTAATAACGCAACAAGTTATAATGCAGCCCCGTCTCACGGTCTGCGTACTGGTTTTGAAATCGGAAGGGTGGGTGAGTGTTCTTGTAAACCCGTTCATCCTTTTTCAGACGATCCCATGCGGAGTATTCGCCGTACCATAAGAGATTACCGTCTTTATCTGTCATATCCCTAGGGATGCCAATTTGGTTACAGTGGGAGTAGTGGGCTTGTCGGCAGTTTTTCGTTGATCCTGTTATGTACCTGTGTCAAGGGTTCGTAACTGCCGGGGGCGACAATTTGGTAGAGGTCATCTGAAAATATCGAATCTTACTTTTTGGTTTTTTTCTTAGGATTTAATTCTTCTTTACGTTGCTTATAAAATTGCCAATATTTTTTGTCTTCTATGCTAAATGGATAATACCCGGCATCATTATAAGCAATATCGAAATATTTATAAGCATCATCATATTTTTCAATATCATAATAAAAAAGACCGCCTAATAGATATGTTCCTGCATTAGTTGTTCCTAAATCAGCAACACTTAAAGCAATAGTCAGCCATTCTTCAGCCTGTTCATATTTCTGATTTTTATAATATAAGTCGAATAAGGCAATCGCAACCATTGTAGTTGGATGCGCCCATTGAGTTACTGGCTTGGGTATTAGCTCAAATGCTTCTTTTAGTAATTTTTCTTGTTCCAAAAAAGATTTATTATAAGTTTCGCAAACTAAATCATTAATTTTTGATTCTAATTCTGGGTTAACTGCATCTAAATTCATAGCATACAACTCCTCAATAAAGTTAAACGATATTAAATGTAAATTTTCTATGTCAATCATGACCATAATCAGATTTCGGTTTGCCAGAATCGACTTTGGCAAACAGCAGCCGTGCACCGCTGTCGGGGGCGGCAATTTGGTAGAGGTCGTCTGAAAAACAGAAACTGCGTGTGAATGTGCGTTCTGTATATGCTCTATTTAATTCAAGCATAATCGATATCTATATAAGGAATATTCTGATTTTTTTAAAGTAAGTCTATTGTAGCATTATCAAATGGACGCTTACAATCTAACACGATTAAATATTCTAGGCTTTTAATATTAGCCAGTTCATTCACATTTTTAAGGTTAAAACAGGAAACTAAGTCTAAATAGCTTAAAAGAGGGCAAATGAGTAAATAACTCACAATCTACTTCAGCCTTTTTGATTCCATTCAAAGCAATGTATCTCAAATTTTTAAATTCTTTTTAATTTCGAAATTGAAAAATTCTGCCCTGAAAAATCCAACAAGACTAATTGATTCCAGTAAATCAGAGCTTATATTTTCTAATATATTCAATGATTTACCATGATGAAAAACTGGCATGAATTAGTTTCTTAAAAATTTTTTTAATTTTCATCAAGTTGCTTAATATTTTTTTATACTTTGAGATATTGCACTGTAAGTAACTGATATTAGGGAAATTATTTGCCTTAATTCCAAATAAACCATTAGCTTCACTTCTTGATATAAATGCTGAAAGATTGGGCATTTCCAGACTTGTTGGTATTTTCAAATTTTTCTACATCCCATTCTATTGGATTGAAAAATATAATGTTTCTAATGTAAGCGCAGAATTTTTTTATGGTATTTTCTAATTTAGAAAAACAAACATATGGAAATGCCAATACCTTTAAATTACCAAGCGTATTTATCCAATCTGGTAAGTCGGATATATCATACTCACCAAATTCTGGCTCCTCAATAATCAATGCTTGAATTTTTGACAACTCTTCTGAAGAAGGGGTTTTTATCCCATGTCAGAAATTTAATATTTTCAAACCTGTCATAGTCATCCTGTAAAGTCTCAAGCTCATCATCATCTGCCGCTAAGCAATAAGTGGTCAGATGTGGCTTTATCCACTGACTTAATTCAATATTTTTTTAAAAAAATAAATTTTTTTCCATTTTTGTATCCTTATACTATAAATAATTACTTATCAACCTGATGAACTGTCCTTTTTGTTTTTCTTAGGATTTAATTCTTCTTTACGTTGCTTATAAAATTGCCAATATTTTTGTCTTCCATAGAGAAAGGTGTGTAACGTAGCTCATTATAAGTTAGGTCAAAAATATTTATAGGCATTTTCCATATCACCCAATTCGTAATAAACGATTCCTGTCCATATAAATACACCTGCTGCAGGTTCATCTTTTCGTGCCTCAAGTGCAATTAACATCCACTCAAGGGCTTTTTGATAATCACCTAATTTTTTTATAGCTTCCTGAAATACCACAAGCAATTGCAGAAGTAGGTTCAACAAATTGAGTTGCTGGTTTAGGTAAAAAGTTCCCATGCCTGCTTTAGAATATCAATTCTTTCCTCCGTGTGGGCGCGTCATTTGAGTTACATACAAAAATCATTGATTTTTCTTATTTAATTCATAATTTACTTGATCTAAATACATCATTTCTCCTTCTTAGATTAACAACTTTTGGGTAACTCTTCCATTTTTAAGCTTACGGGGTTTCTTATAACGTTCTTTACTTTTCGCTCCACGAGAACAATTGCCTGGCCCATATTCCAATCGATAATTATTAGAATCAAGCGCCCATTTCCGTACTGCCTGAGATTTAGCTCCATGATAACGACCGCAATGATTCCAATAGGAAACAGCATCCTCAGGAATCTGTATAGTCGTCTGAAAGTTGTATTCCAGACAATCTTGATGTTGAGCTGTAATCGGATTATTAAAGAACCAATACTCTGACAACCTCAAAGAACGGATTGAGGCCGTCTGAAAAACAGAAACTGCATGCGTGCGTACCGCGAAACCTACGCCAGGACTGAAGGTTTTGTGCAGGCTACAGCTTGTTACAAGGGCTAATTATTGCATAATTTGTTGTTTTAATTTGTGGTCAAAAGAATTTTCCAGGAATATCAAATCATGCTTGCTAAACAATCCATTATCATTTTCTAATACTTTTTATCAAACAATAAAATGTTCTGTATTAAAGGATCATTTAGTGGTAATTCATTCTTATTTATAATAAAAATAGCGGTTAATGCTTTAAAACGAAAAAGCCTCTGGATAAAGTTCTAAATATTTTTAAAACTTCTTTTGCTACCGGAATGGAAGGCCATAATGATTGGAATATGATTTTGCTGCAAATGCTTTAATACATCCGGATAGATTTTTGCATCATTCTCAGATTCAGGTAATTTAATGGTATCTCCATAAGGAAACGAGGTAATAGGGGAGCTTTTAAAAATGCGCCTGCGAGATAGATGGTTGTACAAATACTAAATCATATGGATTTGACGATTTATCATAAGGAGGAACATTTTGGGAGAAAAAATTCCCTATTTCAGAATTGTATGCATATAGGTGAAGTATGACCCCCTCGAAAGTACGAGAATTGCTAAAGGATATTTCACCATAAACATATTTTCCTTTTTTTAAATTTAATCCTATCTTTTAGAAAAATTAGCATCAGGAATATTTAAATTATTTTTTTAAATATTCAATAAGACCTTGAATAAATTCTTTACTTTTCATAATTATCGTCCTTATAATCAATCTTTGAATACTAAAGTCATAAAGCGAGCAACGCCTTTGGATGAAACCACATCCGTTTGCTTATCCTTATTTTTTGTTGAAACCATATATGCAGCCTTCGGACATTTTCCTCCAGCATTGTGCAGTTTTTTAAATTAAATAACCCTGATCTCTTTTAACCTTTTCGTTAATCGTCCTGTGTTATATTTTTACCTCAATAAAAATAGATTTTACCATCTTTCATTGCGACTATATCAGGACGAATTCGGACCTTTTTCAATTTTTCCCTGTTCTATCGAGAACTTTGAATGTTACTTCATCTGATAAAATTTTAAAACCTCTACTTTTTAAATACTTAGTTGCTTTATCAATTCCACGTTGAGCACTCTCTGATTGTACGTATAATCCTAATTGACCAACCCAGACATTTGTATAAGGCGCAAAAGCATACAAATTCTTTTCCAGCCAACAACCCAATCGGATCTTGGTTAATAAACCGACCCGCATCAGGCTCGTAATACCTGAAGAAGTTGTAGTGCGGCCCCGTTTCAAGGTCGCAATACTGGTTTTTGCAGGCGGAAGGGCTGGTGAGAGCTATCCGTAACCTTGGGTTCCTCTTTTTGACGACCTTGCAAGATTGTTAGACCTTTAACCAATCTACGGCTACTTTTCTAGAAACCTTGGCTTATGTATTCGATTAACAAAATAATAAGTAGATTTAGGAATTATTTATTAATTTTTTTCGAGATATTCAATACTTCTGAATAAATAATGTTCACCTATTTGCTGTATCAAATTTGATGAGTCCCCAAATAATATTTTTTTCCAAATACTTTTTAGAATTATAAGCTCATCTTTTTAAAGAGATTTAAAGCATGAGTGATGTTTTCTGCGGTAGGTATATTTATAATAAATTCTTCTATATTTACTGGAATATCATCATTTCTAATGCCATTACTGATGCTATCAAAAATTTTTAGGCATTAAATAATTTATTCCTTCCGTGAAAAAGATGAATGGTACTAAATTATGTTCATCAATAATAATTTTTCTCTATTGGGGTATATTCGTAATACTTAAATTCATCTTTAAATTCCTTTTATTTTATAGATGTTTTCTCGATAAAGTTTTTTTGAACAATCCTTTTTAGGGTAATCTCTAGGGGATTTTTCAGGAAGGGCATATTTATCTCCATTATGTTAGATAACTTTTACATTTATAATGATTTTTCCCATGCGGTGTATTCGACGAACCACAAGAGGTTGCCGTCCTTATAGGTTATCTCTCTTAGGATGCCGATTTGGTCGCAGTGGAAGTAGTGGGTTTGTTGGCCACTTTCGCCGTTTTTCGCTAGTCCGGGTTATGTACCTGTGCTAAGGGTTCGTGCGTACCGCACACACTTTTACGTCGGGATTGGAGTTTCATGTGGTCTACGGCTTTCTTGAGCTACTTTTACAGTTGATAATTAAATTTAGAAAAATTATGTCTAATACTCTATTTTTTTAAAAATAAATTCTTTTTAAATGTTCTAAAATATTATCTAACTCTTCCTTGCTTAAAAATTTGGTTGGTCTTAGTAAATTTTGCTGTTTTCGCATATAGGGAAAAAGTGAAACTCATTATTTGGAAAGAACATTTCTCCTTCAAAATGAAATTTCATGTCCATTTAAAAGAAACAATTAACATACCTCTTGAAATTTTTTTCAATTACGAAATCATCCATAGTAATTACCTTTGAAATATAACAGTTGAAATCTTTGTTTTAGGATCTATTATTACTATTTTTTTGTTATATTAGGATTGTTCTTCAAAGCGGGTAATTCTCTATTTTTCCCATATTTCAAAAATCTTCTTCAAATTTTACTTGCAAAAATAGCAGGAATAATGATTTTGAAAGGTTCATATATCTTATTGACAAATAAACTACTAATTAAGTCGGTAAGCGCTTCTCTACTCTTGAGTTATTAAAAGAAAATTTCTTTTGAAGAATAGCAATTTTTCTTTTTCTGATTTTTGTAACACAAAAATTCAGCAATTTTATTAAAATCTATATTCATAGTTTTAAGGTCTCCTTATATTGATTAGATTATCTTGACTTTTACTCGAACACCATCAGATAAATGCGATAATGCTGCTTTTATAGATGAACCCGCTCCCCGATTATCACTTGGGCTAATGTAGAGAACATCTGCAATTTTATTTGGGCAGTTAATATTTTTTTCCGCCCTCTTTAGACATTTCCATTAGCCATTCATCCCTATCTTTACCTTTTTGACACTTATGGCTTTTTGAACTTTCTCTTCTCCGATTTTTGACTTTTTTCTTATTCGAGGCCGTCTGAAAAGAGGAAACCGCGTTCGTGCGTACCGCACACGCCCCACGTCAGGACTGAAGGTTTCATACTGGCTACAGCTTACTTCAGATTATTCCAAATTCTATATTTGTACAGAATTTAATTGTCTTTTTTTGCCGTTTTATTTCTTAAGATACTTTTCTATATATCTGTATTGCTCTTGCGTACATTTAACTGAAAAAAATTATTTTTTTCCACTTATAATACTTTTGAGCAGAAAAAATATCTTTCTCATATTTGAATTTTATTTTTACTTAACGGGATCATTCCTTTTCTATTTTCTTTCCCACAAAACAGCTTATATTGTAACTCATTATTACTTATCCCTATATCTCCGCAAGTTTTTTTGACTATTATATTCTGATACAACTATATTTAACCAGCCATGTTGAAAAATCATAAGAGTAATGTGAAACATAAGGTAATTTAGAAGAAGAGGATACTATTAGATATAAAATTGAATTTAAAATTGATTTCATAATTTATTTACCATTTAATTTATTAATTTTCTTAGCTAACGAAGCAGGAGTAACCCAACCAGACATTTTCATTTTTTTCCAGCAACTCATACACTCATCGCAACAGAAAAAAATAACTTATTAAAGTTAATGTTTTTAAATAATTAATCTTCCTTGTCCATCACATATAGGACATTCTTTAAACCAAAAATAATCAGTTTTTCATATTGGGTCTCCTTTAATAGATGTCTGCCTTCACATAGTCTTAAAATTCCTACTACGTAAACAATGCTAGAAATTTCTACATATTACGATATTACGCAAGATATAGCTTGCGTAAATTATTGTGCCAAATACCCTGTGTCATAATCTAAATCGTCAGTTTCCACAAACTCATCTAAGAAAAAGATATATTTCTTCTATATCTACTTGAATTGGGATGTTTATCGCATAGAAATTTACATTAAATGCTTCATACTCACATCCAAGATCCTTTTAGTTTTAGTTAGTATTTTATCTTTAAATTTCTGATTTTCATTAAAGAAAAATAATCCGCAATGTACTATTTTTTTACTATGAATTATAGTTTTATCATATAATAAGTAATTTTCTTCCGTTTGTATTCCGCTAACAATATCACCCAAAGAGATTTCTTTTGCTATAAAAAGGAATATTATTTATTTTTAAGATAGCCTTCCTCAGTCACTTCTTCCCAAATGCTTTCCATAGAAACCGGAGGATAACCATCAATTACTTCTAGATTTAAAAAGCTTTTTCATTTTAATTACCTTAAATAACCTTGCTACCTACTGTAGGATTTTTGATGTAACAATTCGCACTTTTCTTAAGTTAAACTTTAGTAATATTCTTTATAGAATCAACCATTCATTCTTCCAAATAACGAATATTTTCATGGCAAATATTTATTTCTTTGTCTTTGAAAAAAAGAATATCCTTTTGAGTCAGATATGTCAACCATTCCTTTTTAAAACTCTCTCGATTTATAAATAACTCTAAAAACTATTTCATAATTATCGTCGTATATAAGAGTATTTTTTTCTTTAAGAGTAGGCTGAATACAATTCTTAAACTAGATTGTTTTTAAGTAAATGTCTAAATCCGCTTTTAAGAATTTTATCATTTTGAAGCTTGTGTTTCTCTTATTTTTGTAAAATGTTCAATGCGTATTCGATGCAAGTTGATAAAGATAAAGGCCCCCTAGCAACCTAATCGGATCTTGGTCAGATTCGACAGGGGAGTCTTTTACTGAACTTGTCGTTCAAATGGAACATATCGCCGGTACGCACGATATAGCGTTTGCGGATTTTAACCGAGGAAGAATGGCGCATCGGCCAGCCGGTTTGGTGGCGGTACGGCTCTTTACCCCTTTACGGCCCGGAAGGGGGAGCGGGCGGAGGGCGGCCAGCAGAAATCGCGTACGGTAAAGACGACCTTGAAGTCACTGCTTTTACGAGCGATTTTTGAATGCCATGGAGAATCTATGCTGAAATAATAATAGATAAAAACGCGTGCGTGCTGCTGGAACGTACCATACATATTAAACCGGCATGTTATACAGGCTGCGAGTTTGCTAAAAAGGTGAAACGCATACAATCAGCGCTACACCTTATCTATAAAAATGAGTGTTTTAGGCTATAGTTCGTTATAGTATTTAAATGAGTGAATTAAAAAGAAATATCAGATGCTTCGTACAAATACGTTTGGATTTTATACAAGCAATTTTTATGAGTAAATTTTACTTCTATACTATCTTCTTTATCTTTAAAAGTAAAAGCACTATCAAATATAACCCATTCAACATCATTAATGAAAATTGATGTTTCTTCTAATGGCTGATATTTATGATGACCATCCACTATATTTTTATATGAGTGTCAATGTGTGATTCATCATTAATCCAATAAGCTCTGAATATAAAAAAATTTTCACTAGCATCTAGTTTGTGTACTGCAAAAAGTTGGTAAAGGTTCGTCTCCTAAAAATAATAGTTTGTACACCTTCTACAGCTAAAACAGATAAATAGTTATGCTGAGAGCAAGCTAAAGAATAATGCTCTTCTTGTTTTAAATCTACACAGCCCTGCCATATATTGGCATCCGATTTTGGTAACATAACTAATGGACCACCATAAGTGTCAATATTATGTGTTTTAAAAAAATTCATTGCAAATCCTTTCTGTATAAAAAATCTAAATTTTAGCTAACTAAAGTTACTTCAAGAAAAAACTATAGTTGATATTAAAAGGCAGCAATCAACATACACTTGGAGGTTCAGAGTTTGCTGCTTCTTCTTGTGCTTTTTTAATAAAGATAAGTAGTGACCTCTAGGATGGATACCTAGCTTTTTAGCTTGCCGCTTAATTTTCCCCACTACCCCTCCTTGTATTTTACTACATTTTAAACATTGAGGATACAGATCTTGAGACTCATTTCCTCGTAGCAAGCCAGTATTAGGTTGGTGTTCTCCTACAAAATTTCAAGTTTTAGCTCCAGGATTGGTGGCGGTGCGGGAAAGTATGGCCTTGCGGCTCGGAAGTTATAAATAAAGTTGAATAGTACTTGTTATTCTTTTTTGTGTTTCAACACTAATTTCCTGGTTAAAATTTTGGATTAATTTTAAAAAATCAATAATTAAGTTGATTTGACTAGTGTTAAATATCGTACCTTGGTTTCTTAGGGCAATATATAAAAAGTCAACAACGTAACCATATAAATGAAATTTAGATAAATTAGAAAAAAATATATTTTAAACAGCAAGGAGTAAAATATAATATAGCCTTATTAGTGAAGGCTTGCCAATCTAGTGATTCAAGTATTGAGAGAAAAATCATCGTATGTTATCTCAATCCAAGTTTTTAGTAGATAGTTGCGTTATAGAAAATATATAAGAGTTATCACTATCATAAAAACTTATGATATTATTTTTTTATCAACTTTGAAAAACTGGAAAAGTCGACCTAATTTTTTTCCTCTAGATGATTTCGTTCTTGTATATATTTTACCTCCATAAGAAATTTTTTTCAAATTGTTTTTTTACAACGTCTTATTTAATCAAATTGATTTTCAAATCTCATAAAAACATCCTTCGTATATATTTAATGAAAGAATATTATCATTATTTTTCAATAATATATATTTTTTTCATATAGAAAATTTGGAAAAATCAGCCAATACATCTGTAACTGCAATATCTATTGCTTCATACTCATCATCTGTCAGTGGTGAATCAATATATACATAAAGAGTAAATAATTCTTCAGTCATATCAAATGCAATAAGTCTGACTTTGTTACAAATTGCCCCAAGAAAAAGCCATTTGCATACTTAAAATAATTTCTTGTTTTTCATAATTAATTTCTCCAATAAAAATATAGAATTTATGTTATATCACGCAATGCAGGAACAATAAGAGCTTCTTTTTGGATGAATGAATTGTTCCCCATTCTGTCGGAGTCTCGTCTCCTGTATCCTTGCCAAGTTGTAGAGGTTAAATACAATATATAATAAATTTTCTAAATTAAATTTATTATACCTGTTGCATTTTAATGTAGTTTTCGAATGTTTCTATATTTGTTAGTTTTTTATTTCGATTAAAAATAGGTATCTAATAAATCAAGAAAAATCGAAAATAATTTTTGTTTATCTTTATTTTCATCAAAATTTATCCCTTTAATTAAAAAAATGAGTACTTAGGAAATAGATTCTCTAATCTTAAAATAAGATCCGCACCCCAAGAAATTTCTTTTTGGTGAAATATTAGGAGAAGTTTTTGCATAAAGATTAAAGTAATATTGCTTAGAGTATTTACTTTTTGGATATTAAACATGCATTGAATATGACTATTATTATAGAAATAATTCGAGGTATTCAATTTTAAAAAAATCATTTTTAAAATAGCTCTTAACTCTTTAAAAATTTTTTTCTCAAAAATCAGCATTCATGTTGAATTTCTCCTTATTACACTTTTAAATTTTAGGAAAATATAGGGTTTATGGTTTATAAAGATCAAGTATACCTTTCCATTTCCCTTTTGCAAGAATTAGGGCCTTCACTATTAAGGACCCTCACATAGTTATTTAATTGTTTATTTCCTTGACTTTGTTCTAAAACTACTTTTCAAAGCCATATCCACCACCTAATGTAAGAGAGTAATTTTTTTATGAGCTCTTTTTCCCAACTTAAATTGTTGCTTTTAACAACAGGGATTCGCAACTCCTTTTGCTAATCCTAGAAAGTCTACCCAAATTTGTACATTAGGTACAAACTGATAAAAAATTAAATCTACCTTCTAACCCAATCGGGTCCTGATTCACAAACCGCCCAGCCTCGGGTTCGTAATAACGCATCAGGTTGTAATGCAACCCCGTTTCACGGTCGGCATACTAGTTTTGCAGGCAGAAAGGTTAGTATGCGCTATCCGTTACCTTGGTTTCACCCCAACCGTAATAATCCCCAAACCAAACAAGATTGCCTTCTCCATCGGTCATCTCTCTTGGGATGCCGATTTGGTCGAAGTGGAAGTAGTGGGTTTTTCGGCAGTTTTCGCCGTCTTCGTTGATGTGGTTTAGACAGGCGAAACCGCTTGCGTGCGTACCGCACACACATTACGTTGAGATTAGAGGCTTCATGCGGGCTACGGCTTGCTAACACTCGCTGCGTAAGAATTTGAAGTCTCATACAGGCTACAGTTTGCTACTGAAGTCATCTATTAAATATATCAATTTTTGTATATCAGATTTATTCAAAAAATTAGAATTCTTAGATGATAAGTCAAGCATTAACTGTGCTATCCAAAAATCTTCTTCATTTCTAATTCTGTTTTTCTTGATGATACGTAAAAAAATTTTTATAAAAATTTTCAACTATTTCTTTTGTTTCATTATTACTTATTTCTTCATTATATGTAGCCAAAGCTACCTCAAATTCCTTTTTTTCGTCAATAAGTTCTTAAGTATCAATGGTATTTCACACAGCCCTTGCAGTAATCCATTTTGTAACTTATACAATGGAGTATTTCCATCTTCAATAATTTGTTCATATTTAGAAACACTAAAGTCGAAGCTATATTTTTAATGGTTTAAGTTCAACAGGATAAATATCATACAATCTATTGATTATAAGGCTGTAAGTTTTAATTAGATTATAGATGCTTTGTTTAGTAATCTTTACTACCATAGTCTCATTCTCGCAGGGGAATTATCAGGCAAGGCTCCGAATTCTGCTGTAGAAGCCCAGTTATAATATGGTCCATTCGGGTTCCAATCAGAAACCCCATTAATTTTATTTCTAGCAGTACCTCCAACACTTTGCGCACCTCCAACAACACTGCCAATAGTTGCAAGACCCGAAGTAATACCAACAGCTGATAACCCTACAGTACCTAAACCATAAAGAGCTGCAAATGAACCTATGCCACCAATACCTGCTCCCAATACTCCAGCTAACACTTCTGGGATTGGACTCTCTCTTATTGTACGTGTTTTATCATTAAGAGCTGCCGCAGCCTCATTAATTACGTTTTACAACTTGTTGTAGTCTAACAATATTTATCCAAAAACAGTGTAATGAATTATACCCTATCCTTTATCATTCACGAGAAATACTCACACATCAACGTGTGCTTACATCTAGCTTTTCCTTCTATAAATTTACTAAAGTTAAATTTGGGGTGTTAGAGGAATAGAAATATTCTCTTTCTAATCCTATAGATATGCCTATTCTGTTCGAGTTTCAGCTAAATATATTCCCCATTCAGCTAATTCTTCAGGGCAAATCATAAACAGTTTTTTTCCATTACTTTCATAGATTTCAGAGATTCCTGGGTGAGGTCTTAGAAAAAGTTTTCCAAGCTGTCACTAGTTCTTCTACAAATTGAATATTATGAGATTCAAAAAGTCATTAAATTTCGATAGTTCTTTACTATAAATTGTCACAACATTATAGCTATCAAGCATGATTTCATCGTGACTTTTTATGTCCACCAAATCCAAACTTACTTAATCCATCATTTACAAGTAAATCACCGTATCTAATCAACAGTGCTAGACATTCTTCTCTTGAACAACCATCAATATAATAAACATCCTTATGGGATTCCTTGATAATATTCTTTGCTATCACTTTTCTCTATCAATACTGACAGGCAATTCCAAAAATAAAAAAACAAAGGGCTCGTCATGAATCACAATAAAGTGTTGAAAAATCTCTAATATTTTTTTCTGCGTGTACATTCGCCATCAAATGATGTTCAGTTAACTTTGTAAATGATTCAAACAGGTTTTCTACCAAGCTAACTTGGTGACCTTTTACTAAATTCAACATTACACTTCCTCCAGAAAATTAAAAACAATATCCACGTTTATAATCTCATTATATCATTAAAACCCAAAAAAGACTGGAACTTCCCGGTCACAGTCTCTTATAAATCCACTTCAGTTCCTTCAAGGAAAGTTATTACAATTTGTCCAGCTTCTTAAATAGATTGATAGCATGTCAGACTATAGTATCCAGAAGCCATACTTGAACTATTACTCTGATTCTTACCCTCTATTCGATTAGAGAAGCTACCTTCACGCTTTTCATTCTCCCTTTCGTTCAAAGGTTTCTAATCTTTTTACAAGCAGTGATACCGCCTCAACGTGGGTTTTAGAGGACTAAATGAAGTCTGAATTGCCTGATAGAGATGTAGTATTGATTAAGCAATCAACAAATAATGTACAAAACAAAAATAAAGTACACTGCTTAATGAGTGTACTTTATCCTTCTAATTCAGTTTTATCAATGGTTTAGCTCTAGTTAAGTCAATTGTACATAAATTTTTAGTTTTTCGACTTATTGTAAATTACTATTCTTTCGGCGCTCTTTCCGAAAAAATGATATCCTGAGCCGCCCTCACTTATAACATCAAGCAACTCATCAGGTTTCGTCACCAAGATACCACCCATTACAGTTACTCCTCTTTTAAAGAAAGCATCCGGTATCATACCGGCAGTCGGACCTGTGACCAAAATATCGGCATCGGGTTTACACATAGCCAGTAAATCAGGTAATGTATCATTAAGAATAGTAACGCCTGTAATAACATCAAGGTCGGAATCCGGCAGATACATATTCGCATCCTTTGTAGGTGCAAAATGCTCCAACTCCTTGCCCTTTAGAGTACGTGAGTCCATCTCTAAAACTTTAAAATCTGCATCTGCCGCAAGAAGCTTTTTAAGCATCGGCACCAATGCACCTATTACTACACTTTTTTTGCCTTGATGAATCTCCATCACATCAAAAGAGTCTACATCCAACTCTATTTTATACTCCAAACTCTTATTTTCCTCCCAGTAACAGGCTGAAAGTGCATTAAGTGTCGCAATGGCCAATGTCTTTCTGAGAATATTTGCATGTGAAAGATCATCCAAATAGCTCTTTACACTCCTTCCGCCAAGTTTACCTGATAGAGGCATTGCCTTTGCGGAGCTTGGACAGCATACAGCCTCAGGAATCTCCTTAACGGGAGTAAAACAAAGCCCTCCATGACCTGTACTTAATTTTACTCCTGAAAAGAACAGTCCGAACACCGCTCTTTCAACTACCATTTTATCCAGTCTCTCTCCAAAATATTCTTTTAAAATATCGGCACTTTCCTGTAATAATATATTCATACTTTATTTCCTTTCCATCTAAAATTCGTCAGCACACCTAATTTTATATACTATTCCTTTACATCTACAATATCAATACATAAAAGTGCTATAATAACACATGATTTTTTTAATACTTTTACATAATCAGAGGAGATAAATATAATGGTATTTTTTTATATCTACATTGGGATTTGGCATATTTTCACTGCTATGCTTTATTTTAGCCGTTTTTTTATATACTTTAGACTACTGATAGCTGTTTGCACTTTTAAGAAGCTCCCTAAATGGATATATACTTTAGGTCATATCCAGATTACAAGAAGGCCTGTTCACCTTGACGATATTACGGATAGGCCCGCACTTATAGAGGCGAGCGTTTTTATGCTGTGTATTATTTTAGTTAATATAATAGTTACCGGTGTGAATTATTTCAAATTACACAATGTAGGAAAAGCATTTTTTTCCTGTTTAAAAATGCAGTTTCCTATAGTTATAGCTGCGATAATACTTTCCGGAATTATTAGACCTCTTATACGTTTTTTGATACCATCATACCGTACAAATTATTCTTACTCCACTACCAATGCGTTGGATGTACTTATGTTTTTCGCCTCATTTGCATTCACTTTTTTTATATCTATAGCAGGTATTCCGGCTAAACCGGTAAATATACAGATAGCAGGAACTAATGTAATTATCGGTTCAACAAAAAGCATCCGTGCTTCTTAATAACGGCTTTACTTTTTAAAGAAAAAAATGCAGACAGTGAGATTATAAATACTCGAAGTGACCACTTTTCCTATGGAGAATATTTGGAATTGTATCTTGGTGACAAGTCTTTCGGTCATGTTTGTGTAACACCAACATGGAAGGACTCGGATGAACTGAAAAACTGTACTATAACATTATTCAAGGCTACACCTGATGATACAGATTTGTCTGCTGTAAGTTTTAACAATATAACTCTGTCGGATTTACAGCTTAACGACTTTGAAACAAAAAATTTGACAGATATTTTTTCACTGCATCCGATAGATTATGATGAGATGAAAGGTCCTTATTATTTTGTACTTACATTGCAAACTCATGACTATTCTCTTTTGGAAACGCTATCGTATAAAAAGCTGATTTTAACTCTGATAACAGCCTTTCAAACTACACTGTAACGGCACAACATACTATATGGGAATAAAAAAACTCGAAAGCTTAAATGGCTTTCCGCTTTTTATATCATATTATCTAATATTCATATTTTTCCATACAGTTTCTTAGAATAGTGCTTATATAATCTCCCTTTTTCCCTATTTATACATGCCGTCGCATATGTCATTGGAGCTTTGTATACTTCTCCTATATAATCAGGACTTGTTAAAAACAGGCATAGAATAGTATACATTCTTTTTTTATTTTTCAAATCTATAAACCATTCTCCACCTATGTGTTTCCTGAAAGTCTCACCGATATATACAGTCAAATAGTCCAGGGGTTTTTGGCATCACCTATCAAATCCTTTATCTCGCTGTAATTACCTAGAATCCAATTTTCAATCTCATCCAGCGACTCTATACTGTAATCAAGTTTTAAATTATTCTCCCCGCAAATGCATCTGTAAAATACTCCATTTTTAGAGTCTATAAGAATAATCCATTCTTCAAAGTTTTCTTTTGTATAAGCCATTTTTATATCCAACTTTCCTAATTCATATAAATATTCTCTGACTGATCAATACTCTACAATTAAATATTTATTTCTGTTTAGTATAATCATACATAGATGTAAATACAATATATTTTTTTATATATTAAATCAGAGTAAATACAGTTTATAATTCCGAAATTTTTAAGTATATTTAGCAAAAATTATAAATGGCTTTTTGTAAAAAAATATAGTAAAATCAAATTAAAATTTATGGAGGTGCAATTTATGTTCAAAAATTCACATCGAAACTTCCCGTTATTTTTCTGTTTTTTTAGTAGCATGTCTTTTTGTTGTATTCGCATCAGCCTGCTCATCAGGTAAAAAAATCCAAGGCGGAATCTCAAAAAAAGTACAAGTTCCGATAAGTTTTCTCTTTATTTAAAGGGTAATAATTTGTATATGGCTCGCTATAATAACTCTGAAATTATAGACTTGGGACCTTGTACAACTAACGGAAGTGTTATGAAGAAATTTTCTATAAAAAGGATATAACAAAAAATTAGATCAATTTTGTTCCTTTTCAGATTATGACGGTGAAACCTATACTCTGTATATATCAACATCTAAAACACCGACAAAGCGAACTAAGGTAGCCGACAAAGTTACAGTACATTCTGCCTTAAAAAACGGTGATATACTATACCTTTCAAATAAAGAGTTATTTTTATATAAAAAAGGTAAATCAATCAGTCTATTTAAAGAAAAGGAAGAAACGAGATACATACTTTCTGAAGCTCAGGATAAGCTTTTTAATTATTCCCGATAGTCGTAATTATGGCAAAGAGGACTTGGCAAATGTATATTTAATTGATATATATAAAGGTACTAATACAGTGTACTCAGATGTTAACATTAATTCTTTCGATTATTCTTATGATTTTTGATAAAATATGCTATTTTAAGAATAATACAGTATATCAGTTAAAAGATGGAAACTCAAAAGTAATAGTAAAGGGTATTGAAAAACCATATAATTACATTACTTTTTGCTTCTGATAAAGTCATCTATGCTTCTAAGACTAATGAGCCTACATCTCTCTATAGATTTGACTTTAACGGCAATGAGGAATTAGTCAGTGATACCTTTGTAGACTTTGTAGAATTTAATATAGAAGAAGATTTACTGGCATACACTGATTCCGAAGGAGAAAATATTCTAAAAAAATAAAACAAAACAGTAAAATACTGGGAGAATATGAAGATATACAGGGAAACCGTGACAAACTAAATGAAGCATTACCTTCCAAATCAAAAATATTGGTATTTTTTTCTCTGAAGAAAATAAGAAGCTTTGGAAGGTCGCTTTAGAAGGAGGTAAAAAAAGGCAGAATTGAACTTGTAAAATGAACATATAACTGATTTTTTTCCGATTTTACTTACTCACAGCACTCTAAAGCAGAAAATGACAGTTTGTTATATAGAGCAAAAATCGATGGAAACGACTATTATTCTTTATTCCTGGATGGAAATATTATCAATAAAAAAATATAGGCAAATATTATCCGTCAGCACATTTAGAAAAATAACGGTACTGAGAGTTATATCATATATAATGACACTCTATCACAGACTTCATATGAAGATGATAATGATACCTATCATATTTGGGAAAAACGGTAAGGATACTGTAATTGTAAAAAAATATAAAGGATTATTCCGGATATACACCATATGTGAATAAATTCGAAAAAAACATATTTCTTAACTGATTATGACGAAAAGCAAAGGAACAGGTACTTTAAAAACAATATTTAAATGGAAAACTTAAAGATATGAGACAGTGATGTAAAGGGCTTTGTAAAAAAATAATACAAGTTCATTTAGCACTATATTCAGATAATAAAGATATAAATACTGCCGGAGTCTGACGCAACCCATGTGGATCACGTAAGACTCCGGCAGTAATATATCTTCTAAAGTATTATACCCTACTTTCCCATATCTTCCAAACAGTTTTTCAGTATAGTGCTTATATAATTGCCCTTTTTTCTGTTGATACATGCAGTTGCAAATGTCATCGGTGCTATATAGCTTTCTCCTATGTAATCGGGACTTGTCAAAATAGGCATGGAATAATATGCATTCTTTTTATTTTTCAAATCTATAAACCACTCTCCACCAATATGTTTCCTGAAAGTCTCACCTATGTATACTGTCAAATAGTCTAAGGTCTTCGTATCTCCTATCAAATCCTTTATCTCACTGTAATTACCTAGAATCCAATTTTCCAGCTCATCAAGTGACTCTATGCTGTAGTCAAGTTTTAAATTGTTTTCTTTTACAAATGAATCTGTAAAATACTCCATTTTAAAGGGTATAAGAATTATCCATTCTTCAAAGTTTTCCCTCGTATAAGCCATCTTTTATCTCCATTAAACTAATTTATTTTACTGTTAAATGATTCCAATATTTTTCAGCATTCTAAATTTTAGCGGACTAAAAGGTGCATACCTGATAGGCAAATCAATCATTGTTGTACTCCATACAATACTCTTTTTATGGCTGAATGTATCGAATCCAAATTTTCCATGATACGAACCTATTCCGCTGCTTCCTACTCCTCCAAACGGCATATAATGATTTGACACTTGCAGTATAACATCATTTATGCATCCACCACCGTATGAAATACTCTTTATAATATGCTTTGCCGTATCTTCATCCTTTGTAAATACATAGCATGCCAAAGGCTTCTCATGTTCTTTTATTGTCCTTAGTATATTATTGATATCATCATATTCTATGATTGGAAAGCACCGGCCCGAATATTTCTTCTTTCATAATTTCATGGTCGAAATCCACATCAGGTAAAATAGTAGGCTCTAATCTACGAACTACATCATCACCTCTGCCACCTATTATACTATCCTCTGATTTTTATTAAATTCATCAGTCTTTTTATAATGATGCTCATTTATTATTCTTGGATAAGTATCATTATTTAATGCATTAGGATACCTTTTCTTTAGTTCTTTTCTGCAAATACTTTATAAATCCGTCCTTAACACTGCTATGTATTAACACATAATCAACAGACACACAGGTCTGTCCGGCGTTAAGCAGTTTCCCCCACAGTACTCGCCTTGCAGCAAGTTTAATATCTGCAGTCTCATCTATAATACAAGGGCTCTTTCCACCAAGCTCCAAAGAAACCGGTATAAGGTTATTGCTCGCTATATTCATTACAATCTTTCCTACTCTTTGACTTCCTGTGAAGAATATATAATCATATCTCTGATTTAGAAGCTCATCATAATCTATATCTTCATCCACACAGAAAATATAGTTTGAACTAAACGCTTTATTTATAATATATTTGATGACTTTTTGAAGTATAAACACTCTCTTTTGAGCATTTGATAATGGCTGTATTTCCTGCCGCTATTGCCGCTACAAGCGGTGCTATCGCCAAATTGAAGGGGTAATTCCAAGGTGCCATAATAAGCACTACTCCATATGGCTCAGAGTAGACATAATTCTTTGACGGAAATGTAGATATAGTTCCTTTTACCTTCTCCGGTCTGCTCCACTTTCTTACATTTTTTAAAGCCTCATTTATCTCCGCATAAACTATTGCCAGTTCACTCATATATGCCTCAGCCTTAGACTTTAAAAGATCCTTATATAGAGCGGAAAGGATTGCTACCTCATTGTTCCTAATTGCCTCTTTCAACCTTTGCAACATCTTAATCCTATATTTTACTGATTTAGTTGCATTTGTGTTAAAGAAATCTCTTTGTTTATTTATAATTTCTTTTAATTCTACTTTTTTCTCCATAATGCACCCCCTCTCCCCGTCCTTCCACATTATAAAACAGATTTAATCGAGTTAAATACCAGCTTGGAGAATTTTGACTCGTCAATTTCTTCAGGAATCACCAAAGTCACTCTATTCTCCTTTAATGAATATCCACTGTTAAAAAATCAATAAAAACGGTCCTTCCCCTGATAGTTCATCCACATAAAATCCCCTTTCGTCCATCAACTGAAACATCTCTTCATCTCGAGAAACAAAAATATCCGTTGTCTCATCTTCATTATCAATGACAATATATGGATTTTTTTCCAAAATGTAATACTTTCTTTTTATTTTTTTCTATAAAAAGTATCTCTATTTTTTTATTAGTATATAAGATGTAGTCGATACCTGTAATCATGTTTCACCTGCTTATTCTAAATTCGTGACTATTTGTTATTTAAGTACACTAACTTATAACCCTAAACATCAAAATTTTATCAAGGTCTACTGTTTCTATATCGCAACTACCTCTTCCATAAATAGTCACTTCCAGATGATAGAATATCAAACAATGTTTTATATACTGAAGTATTAGTGGTGACTTGCGATTATATCCATATTTGTTTAATAATTCTCTAAAAACCCTATGCATACAAAAATTTACTTCTCCATATACTATTTTTTTTATGCGACAACTTTTAAAGAAAAATATCAAAATCAGAAAAAAATAACCACTCAGCTGATCTACTTGTAATGTTCTATCTGAATACTTCAAATCCTTCTGTATGGCAACAAGTTCTTCATCAATTGCATCCTTATCCAATATATAATGACTCCATTGGTATATATCCAGCAGAAATTTTCTCTTATTATCTCTGTACTGTTCGGAAAGTAAGTTCTTTTCATTTTCCCATATTGAATCAAGAACTTTACTTTCCTCTCTACAACCAAGTTTTAAATCCTGTAAGATAAATGCAATATCGATTGCCGTATAAAATAATCCGTACATTATTTGTCACTCTTCCTATAATTACAGCTACGGCAAAGAATCTGTAAATTCTCCACAACAGATTTACCGCCATTATTCATTGCAATAATATGATCTACATGGAAAGGAACTCTGGTTTTGTCTGTAAATCCACAACAGGCACAGTGGTAATTACCGGCTTCATCAGTATACTTTTTAAAAGTTTCATCTCTTAAATATTTTTCATAATCAGGAGCAATCTCACGAATTTTATGGAGCGGTAATTCTTCCAACTTTTTAAGACCATACTTTGTTATTGGTCCTTCTCCAACATCATATATCTCAGGATCTGATATTTTTTTATCAATTCAATATCAAGCTGCTTTGAAAAAAATATATCTTTCTACCAAAAAAACAATCTAAGCATATTATCATCACCGGAATTCCATAGCTCATCAATGTATTCAGCTTTTTTACGTACCCCCATATCTTCATCCCAAATATGCCTTGCAATCTTTGATATATCAAGCTTTATTTCTATCCACCTCTTCAAATGTATAGAATCTTGGTGCTTCCTCATATTGTGCATAGTATTTTATAATATTTATAACATCTCTGCTCTCGTATGGCGGTATCATTTCACCACAGAAAAATGAATCTCTACACTGCGCCTCCATCTCGTCAAGCTGTTCCTGCGTTAAATACTCCTCTGTTACATCAAATGACTTGAATAATGAAGGCAGTGAATCCATAAGATTCTTATAAGCTTCCTGTGTACTGTCATATACCATTACCTGATATGAATGATCCATTCCGTTTTCTTCCAGGTAATTAAATGCATACATTCCTATAGGAATTCTTTTTTTCAAAAGGAACTCTTTTCCAAATTTGTTGTGTCTACCGAATCATCCAATATTCTTGCAAACTCCTCAATCTTCGAAATTGCAATCATTTGAATATCTCTTTTAGCTCGCTCGGAATCATCACTATCTTTAAAATCATTCTCTCCTGCAAACAAGCTTTCCGGATTTACCCATGCAATATGCTCATTCCAATGATCAATAAATGAAACAATATATGCATTTGATGTACCACCCGCTGCTGTTCCCCTTAATGCTCTACCTACCATCTGTGTCATTAAAATAGATGAAACTGTAGGTCTTGCCAAAAAAATACTGTTTTTTTGTCTTTGGTAAATCAACACCCTCAGTCAAGATATTTACATTTACAAGTACCTTTAATTCTCCGTTTCTGTAAGCTTCAAGTTTTTCTCTCATTGTCCTCTCTGCTTACTGTCACTCCTGTAACACCGTCTCTGATATCAGATACAATAAAATCAGACTTAATTCCCTCTTTATTAAAAAGTGCACTAAGCTGAATAGCATGTATCACATTGACCGCAAATACAATTGTCTGTCCATATTCATCCTGTTTTTCTTTATATGTTTCAACAATCAGTTTATTACGTGCGGCACTCTCTGCCATCTGACTCGCAATATCATCCGGCAAATTATCAAGATATTGAATCCTTTTCCCATGAATCAAGACCTAGACAATCTCCATAATCTTCTTCTGTAAAATAACTTTCAAAAATAGGCTTTTGAAAGTATCTGCCTGTTTATAAGTTCTTTTTAATCCTATTTGATATGTTATTCCTATATCTCCACGTACAACCTGACCGTCACTGACACCGTCAGAGTAGATTTTACCCAAAAGTCCCTGCTCTTCTTCTGCTGTACGGAATGGTGTTGCTGTAAGACCTATTAACTTTAAATTTGGCACCTTATCTTTTACATAGTTGATAACTTTTCTATAGGTTTTTGCAGTTGAATGATGTGCTTCATCTACAACCAAGTACAGCTCTTTCTCTCCTGCCAACCACTTATCAAGTCTTTCAATATTTCTACCTATACTGTCCTTACTTATAATCAATAAATTATCATCCGCCTTGATATCTATTGTTCTGTCATGGCTCGATGCACCTGACACAATTCTGAATCTGAAAGAAGAAATATGTGGTACAACTTCTGTATACGCAAACTTTTGAAATGACTCCGCAGCCTGATCAAGAAGCATCTGACGATGTGCTATCCAAAGGATTTTCTTTTTCTTATCAATGGCATTTTTTAATAACCACATAGAAGCTGTATAAGTCTTTCCACCTCCTGTCGGCAAAAACTACCAAAGTGCTATAAGATTCTTCTTTATTTATCTTATCAAGTGCTTCCATAGCCTTTTTCTGATGCTCATAAGGGCTTCTTATATTTGTTCCGTTCTTAGGCAAAAATATCACCAAAAGATTTCACTTCCACAAAAGTTTTTAAATCGTTTACAGAGCCTGTTTCCATTCTCATAACCTCCATTATAAATTTATTAATTTAATCTTATTTATATATTAATTGACATTCCTATCATACTTTATATATCTTAATTTCTCAACTACAAACCTATATGTAACATTCCATATATCCGGTATGTTTTAACAATAATTCCCCTACTCCAGTATCTCAAAAAAATACCCTCTATCTCTTCTCCCTCAGTCAATACAAGTGTTTTACTATATCCCTCATCACATAATAAAACTTCCCTTTCATAGAGAAGTAGCTTCTGAGCCATTTTATAAACTCTGCATAATCGTAGAGCCTGTTTTTTTGAGTTGAAATAATTTATCATGAATACACTTCTATCCTTAAGCATCCAAAGTTCAAACTCATACTCATCCTCGTAGTCTTCCCAACAAATATTGTACCGACAGTCCTCATCATCCTTTACCGAAATACCGACTTTGGGAAATCTTTGTTTAATGTCATTATTAAACTTCTCTAAATTAAAATCATTATTTTTCTTTTATCCGTCACATAGATAAAAATATGAAAACAGCCATATTCCTCCCCATAAAAAGTAATAAATATCGTAAATTTTTACAACAAAATGATATAATATAAGTATACAACTTTTAATTTGAAAAGGGGAGCTACAATGGCCTTTTTATTATTTCAATAGCGCTCGGTATTCTTATATTGGTGCTTCTTATGTTTTACAGTTTATATGTATATAAAACTTGTAATAGCTGTGAAAACAAATACTGAAGTACCAAATTGGATGTACAAGATCGGGCAGGGATTTAAAAGTAAAATCAATATCAATTACGAAGATTTTACAGAGCCTGCAGCATTATGGGATACCAATTTTTATCCTTTGCTTTATTTTAGCCAATATTTTTTTCTATTTTTGTAATGTATTATCAAACACAAAATTCCAAGAAAAGCATTATATATATGTGTAGGCTTGCAGGTCGTAGTTGTTTTGATAGCAATGTTATTCTACTTTATAGTAAAACTGATTTTATTTTTTTGTATCTCATATATTGGGAATTTACAGACCACTCTACTCACCGACAAATGCTGTAATGGCGGGATATTTTGTTACTGCACTTGTATATACTCTATGGATGCTTAGAGTAGGACTTCCTGAAAGACCTGTAAATATACAAATAGATAACAGCACTGTGGTTATAGGCAAAACAAAAGCCTCCTCTCTTTTAGCAGACGGCTTTACCTTTTACGGTAAGGATGCAGATAGTGAAATTGTAAATAAACGAAACAGCCAACTTTACTATGGTGAGCTTGTAGAGTTGCTTCGTGACGGAAAATCTTATGGATTTATGAGTATTACTCCTACATTTAAAAATTCCGATAAGCTTGGAAACTGTACAATAACATATTATGAAATACCGGGTGATAGTAAGGCTTTATCTCAGGTAAAATTTAATGACACAGCTCTATCAGGATTAAGTATTCAAGATTTTGAAGACAGAGATTTGGCTGATATCTTTTCACTAAAGCCTTATAATTATCATCAGTATAAACGCAGTCCCTTATATACTTTACAGATACAAACTGTAGGATACTCACTATGGAAAAGGTACAGTATTGAGGCAGATTTTTTCGAAAATAATTCAGTACACCATTATGGTGTCAGGGCACAACATACAATTTGGGAATAAAGGAGAAATAAAATGGGATTTACTATATTTGCATTGTTTTTTTGGACTTTTTGGTCTTAATTTGCTTTCTATTAACTATTTATATGTTTTTAAGGCTGGTAATTGCAGTAACTACGGTAAGGAAGTTCCAAAGTGGATGTACAATATCGGACAGGGCTTTCAAGGTAGAATACATATAGACTATGATGATATTACCGAATCTGCAGCACTAAAAAGCGGTATTATTATTTATCTTAGTATATACTTTAGCTAATATTGCCTGCATAGGTATTATATACTACAACACAAATAATTTTATATTGTCACTTTATAACTGCTTAAAAATATCAGCTTGGTATTGCAGTGCTGAGTTTGATATTTTATCACCTTATGCAACTTATATCAGTACTTGTAAGTAATCATAAAAATAAAAATTTTTCGACTCTACTCAGCTTCAAATGCGGTTATAGCCGGACTGTTTATTTCACTTTTTACTCTTACTCTCTTTGTATCTATGACAGGTTTTTCCCGAAAAAGACTGTTGTAGTACAAATAGATAAAAAGCAATATAATCATCGGTGAAACAAAAAGCAGCCCAACTACTATCAGACGGCTTTTACTTCCCTGAAAAAACTGCGGACAGTGAGATTGTAAATAAGCGTAATGACCATTTTTATTACGGTGAACTTTTGGAAATATTTCGTGATAATAAATCCTATGGTTTTGTAAGTGTTACACCTACATTAAAAGATAGCGATATGCTAAAAACTGTACAATAACTTATTATAGGATTCCGGCAGACAGTGAGGTTTTATCGGAGGTCAGATTCAATAATACAGATCTTTCAAAACTGAGTATAGACGACTTTAGAGAAAAAGATTTGACTGATATTTTTCATTACATCCGATTAAATACGAAGAAGTAAAAATGATATTTCATTTACACTTAAAATTCAACCATCCGACTATGTTATATGGAAAAGATACAGTGTAGAAGCTGATTTCGATTCATACTATATGCCCTCAGAATATGGTGTAAGAGCACAGCATACAATATGGGAATAGATCTTTAAAAAATACTGTAGTAGAAGCCGCCCTTCCGCTACAGTATTTTTATTTATAATCCTTCTTTATCACTATATGTTACTACAGGCTTTCCGTCTTTATCCAGTAAAGCTGTCAGACCTCCTCCATATCCATTTGTTTTTAACAAATAGTTTACACCGGTCTCTGTATCAACCCAGACTTCAAGTATATTAATCACTCCCTGTCTATAAACTCTCTTAAAGCGATCCATAAAGTATCCTCCAATGTTTTCTTTGATTATATCATATGGTTAGACTACATTTTTAAGTTTTGTTTAATAATGATTGATACCTAAGTAATACTCTTTGATTTTTGGGTACTCAAGCCTTAAATTCCTCAAAGGCAAAGTATGCTGTCTGCGGTTTTCATTCAAAAAAATTCAATATCGTAGGGAAACTATAAATATAATATTATTTTCAGTTTTCATTTCCTTTATCAGCTTTGATATTCTTATCATATTCTTATAATCCATACCGCTTGTAGGCTCATCAAAAAAATATGAATCTTGAATTTTTGCACAGAACAGATGCAATAACCACTCTTTTGCTTTTGACCTCCTGAAAGGCTCATCGGATGTCTATCCTTCAACTCTACAAGACCAAGACCGGATAAAAATCTTATCTATTTTTATCTCTATCCGGATCCTTGATACCAAGCTTCATCTCTTCTTCTACAGAATCCGTAAAAAGCTGATGATTTACATCCTGCATAACCAAAGAGGAATTTTTCAGTCTTTCTCTTTTTACTTAGGATATTACCGTTAAATACTATCTCGCTATTCCCTTTATCCTCAAGTCCTGTCATCACTCTCAGAAATGTAGACTTACCGCAACCGTTTCTTCCTGTAATACCGTAAATATTTCCAAGACCAAATGAAATATCTTCTATCTTTAGTTTGGAACCGTCTTTAAATTTATACTCAAGTTTTTTAACAGTCAAATCATTTCCACCGGACTGCCTTTGGACTTTTAAGGCTGTTTTTTTGTTGCAGAACGAAGTCCAAGTTCCTTAACCTTTTTACTGTTTAGCAGTTCAGTTTTTGCAAGTTCCTCCCCAAGTTTTCCTCTTTTTACCGTAATAATTCTATCTGCCAAATCCGTCAAATAATAGATTCTATGCTCTGCAATGATAAGTGTAATTCCCTTATTCTTTAGTATCTGCAGCATTTCCTTTAATATATCAATATATTTATCATCCAGATTTGATGAAGGCTCATCAAGTACTATTATCTTACAACCTGAAATATAGCAGGCCGCCACACAAAGTATCTGCTTTTCACCACCAGAAAGATCAAATATACTACGTCCGAGCAAATGCTTTATAGGAAAGAGCTTTAGCATATCTTCCATACGACTTTCCATTTCTTTTCTATCAAGACCTATATTTTCAAGATAAAATAACAGTTCAAGTGTTGTATCCACATTGAAAAAAATGTGTCTTTGGATTTTTGGAAAACGCTGGATATCATCAGAGATATTTCATAAAGCTCCATTCCCTTTAAGTCTTTATTGTCAACCTTTATGTTGCCGCTAAATTTGGCATTTTCATATTCAAGGGCAAGTCCGTTTATTGAATTTATAATAGAAGATTTTCCACTTCCGCTCTCTCCTGTAAGAAGTACACATTCACCGTCCGCTACGATCAAGTTGATATCATCAAGTACTTTTTTATCCTGTTCGTAAAACAGTGACAGATTCTCTAACGTAAGCATATAAGACCTCCCACCACTATAATTGTCATTGTGAAAGCATAAATAAAATCAATCAAATGAATTTTTACTCTTATGTACCTTGTCTTCTTTACAGGATTTGCAATGCATTTTGTTTCCGCAGCCTTTGCAATATCATCTGCAATATTTGATGAAATAATAAGCAGGGGTACAGCAATATATTCAAGATATTTAACAGGATTTTTTGTTTCTATTCCCCTTATTCTCATTGCCATCATGATGTTGTTTTTCTCCTCGGCAAATGAAGGGAAAAACCTGAACATTACGGCTATAGGTATGGAAACTTCCTTCGGTATTTTTAAAGCATCCATTGATGAGATAATACTTCCGACGTCAGATGTTTTTATCATAAATTCACCTGCTGCAAAAGGAAGATAAAACATACGAAATATAGCAGGTAATGAAAGGATCATCATTATAAATATGGGAAGCTTCGCCAAAGCACTAAAACTCGGTACAAAGAACAATACGCCAAATACCAGTATATTTTTTTATTGCCTCTCTTCTAAATCCATTAATAAGGTACATAATAGATATCGCTAATACAACAGCTACTTCCAAACAGTGATTTATAGAATGTAATACAGTAAACCCAAGTAACACTACTACAAAAAAACTTGGTTATAGGATTTGGATTTAATCTTTTGTCATTGATGTAATACATCAAATTATACCTGCCTTTATAAAATGTTTTTAGTAATATTCTTCCTATATTCGCTCCTATAAGTCCGCCTAATATAGCACCCAGATAGACTAATGCCATATTTGGATATGTGACAAGCTTTATCAAAGCATTCACATACTCCTCACCCATAACCATTGCTATTTCAATATATTTTTCTCTTGCCCATAACATTTGCATAAGTGAACCGCAGATCCAGGTATTAAATATTGCAAATGAAAGCATATTATATTTAAAATGAATTGTAATTACCTACTCTTCTTATTAGCTCAGCTATAAGCATCACCACGAATGAATGTATAATAAGTAAATAGGTATTTCCCTCTACCATCATAAAAAAACAGATGTAAGCATTCCAAGTATCAGCACCGCCCAAGGTTTTTGTACCTTTACCATAAACAACATAATAACAGTTCCGCTTAAAAATACCGAGTAGTGCAGGATATACCAGATATAAGACCGGTAAAATCCTATCATTCCCAGAGCAAATATAATCACCACATATATAACTGCAAATACACCGATAGTGACAAGATCCTTTATTTTTCAGCTTTTTCTCTTTCATATTCCCTCCTAATAATACGTCAAACTATACCTGCTTTTTATAAAAATGTTTTTTTAGTAATATTCTTCCTATATTTGCGCCTATAAGTCCTCCTAATATAGCACCTATATAAACCAATGCCATATGTGGATATGTAACAAGCCTTTTCCAAGGCTTCTACATATTCATTGCCCATCATCATTGTCATCTCAATATATTTTTCTCTTGCCCATAACATTTGCATAAGTGAACCGCAGATCCATGTATTAAATATCGCAAATGAAAGCATATTGTATTTAAATGAATTGTAATTACCTGCTCTTCTTATCAACTCGGCTATAAGTATCACTACAAATGCATGCAGAACTAGAATGTAAGTATGTCCTTCTACCATCATAAAAATAGGTGTAAGCATTCCAAATATCAACAATGCCCACGGTTTTTGTACCTTTGCCATAAATAACATAACAACAGTTCCGCTAACAATACCCAGTATCGTAGGATATACCAGGAATAAAATCGGAATAACTCCAATCATTCCCACGCTGAACATAATCACCAAATATATAACAGCAAATACACCTATAGTCACCAGATCCTTTATTTTCAGCTTTTTCTCTTTCATATCTTCCCCTTAATAATTAAATGCTTCCGCTAATTTTGTCTTTTCAATCAAGTTTTTATATACCTTTGAATCTTTTATAAGCTCATCATGATTCCCTGATGTCTCAACAACTCCCTCATCTATTACCACGATCTTATTCACATTTTCTATTGATTTTAATCTGTGAGAGATAATAATAACCGTTTTGTCCTTGATAAGCTTATTTAAACTGTCCTGTATCTTCTTTTCATTGTCCACATCAAGGCTTGCCGATATCTCATCCAATATCAAAACAGGTGCATCCTTTAGAAATGCTCTTGCTATAGAAATTCTCTGTCTTTCTCCACCTGATAATTCAGCACCGTTTTCTCCAATCAGAGTATTAAATCCATCCGGCAATTTTTCAATAAAATCCATACAGTTTGCAAGCACTGCCGCTTCCTTTACTTCCTTATCGGTTGCACTCTCCCTGCCCAAACGAATATTTTCCATAATGCTTGTATTAAACAAGGTCACATCCTGAAATACTATTGAGACATTCTTAAACAATGATTCTGTAGATATATTTTTGATATCCTTTCCGTCTATCAAGATACTTCCGGTATCATAGTCATACAGCCTTGATATAAGTCTTAGTACGGAAGTTTTACCGGAACCCGATATACCTACCAAAGCTGTAACCTCACCCTGCTTTGCCGTAAAACTCATATCTTTTAATACCTTTGCATCTTCATTATAAGCAAATGAAACGTTTTTAAATTCTATATCGTAGCTTGAAAGGTCTGTATCTTTACCCTCTTGAAGCGCTGCATTTTTTATCTCCTTTATTCTTACAATTGCAGGTTCAATATAGGACATTTCGGTCATTCCTTCCCTTGAAACATCAAAAAGTTCTTTAACCTTTATTGCTCCTATCAGGTATCCTATCAGATATAAGAGGCTGATCTCATTATGAATAAGTAACTGTATTCCGACAGCTAATACTACCGCAAGGCTTATATATGAGAGAGATGAAGATATACCTACCGCCAGCATTGGAACTATCTCTACATTAAGATGTATCCTCTCACTCTCTTCCATCTTTTCATACAGGTTTTTCTTCACCTTGTCGGCTTGATTAAAGCTGCTTATCTCCTGTTGTAACTCTATTGTTTCTTGAAAAAGCTCTGAATTATCTCTTAGCACATTAAAGTACCTGCTGTACTCTGAAACTTCCTTCTGTTTTGCCAAAGGATTGATCATAAAGCTTAAAAGAGTGGGAATAATTGCTGCAAGTCCAAGCTTCCAGTTTCCAATAAGCATAATAAGTCCCATCAGAGGAAAGAATAACCACATAGCCACAACCTTTGGTATAGAATGGCTCATAGAATGCTCTACCCTTTCCACATCAGACATTATCGTTTGTGAAAGGTCGGAGAGATCGTGTTTTTGAAAAAAATAAGCCAGCGGAAGCTGTGCCAGATTCTTTGCTATTCCTTTTCTCAAATTTGCCGATTCTTTATAGGTGGAATTATAAAGGCTTACATATTCTTCTGATAATAAAATATACATAAATATAAGAGTAAGTATTGCCATAACAATATACTGCAAGGTGCTTGATACATTTCCCAAGACCAACTGATTAATAAGTCCCATTAAAATCATCATAGGACCAAGGTTGATACAATATGTCAAAAAACAATATATCGTTGCTTTTGTGAGATTTTTTTGCACCCTGTTCTGAGAGAGCATATCTTTTCTTATAGTAGTTTTTCATTTGACACCCTCCAATCATTTGCAGTTTCGTAAAGACTGAGAAGTCTGCTGTATAACCCTCCGGTTTTTACTAATGAATCATTATCTCCTCTCTCTACTACATTTCCTTTTTCCAAAACTATTATTTCATCTACATTTCTGATACTTGTCATTCTATGGGCAATCATTATAACAGTCTTATCCTGCATTAAATTTTTAAATGCTTTTTGTAATTCATATTCATTATCTGCATCAATTGCCGCACTCGCTTCATCCATAATTACAATAGGTGAATTTTTCAAAATAGCCCTTGCAATAGCAATCCTTTTGTTTTTCACCTCCTGAAAGATACACCCCCTTTGAACCTATAATTGTATTTTCCCTGTCTTTAAACTTTTTCAATAATTTCATCACAACCTGCAAGACTGAGAGCCTTCATTACTTTTATCTCTACCCGCATTTTCATCAGCCAATGCTACATTATCATATATAGATTTTTTAAACAGTTTGCTGTCTTGGAATACAAACGAGATATTCCTTATGATTGCCTCCTTTGTATATTCCGAAAGAGGATATCCACCTATTTTTATTGCCCCCTTATCAACCTTATAAAATCCTGACAAAAGCTTTTGCAATAGTTGACTTTCCTGAACCTGAATGCCCTACTAAGGCATAAGTTTTTCTCTTCTAATGAAAATGATAAGTTTTCCAGAACCTTTTTATCCCCATATGAAAAGCTCACATTTTCAAATTCAATATTGAAATTGTCAAAATGATCTCTGTTTCCATATGTGAGTTTATCCTCCTGCATCTTTTCATATAATTCTTCCAAACTGTCAATGGCAAAAATTTTGCATTATAGATATTCATGCTTGCCCACATTATTTTTCATAAAAGAGACCATTATTACACCGCTTAAGAAGAAGATCATAATAAGCTCTACAGCCATAAATTTAGGATCTTTTATACCGGTCAAAAAGAAGCTGAGCGGAATGCTGATAATGGCAATCAATCCTAAAAATATCAGCTGATATATGACATATGGTGTTTTACAAGACAGAGAATAATCATAAGCATATTTTTGAATACTCCATAATAGAATCATGCAATGCCTTAAAGGATTTAAGTTTTGAACCGAATATCTTTATTACCTGTATGCCTCTGATATACTCCACAGTTTCAGAACTCAGTTTGTCAAGTGAAGTCTGATAAAGCTTCATAAAATCTTTATTACCCATCATTCCCATCAATATAAGTCCGCTTACAACAGATAAAAACTATAATAACGATTCCGACTCTAAGACTTATGGCAAATGCCAGTATAAAAGGCAAAAAAATCGGTACCAAAAAAATGCCTGTGAATTATCAGGCAACATATGAGCTACCGCCATATGTGTTTTTTTGCCGCATTATCATCTATAGTTTTTTTCTTATATATCCTGAGGAATGCAGATCAAAAAAATCGAAAGCTTGCATCTGTAAGTCCTTCAATTCCTCTTTTTCGTAAATTTGTTTCAAGTCTAAATGCCAGCTTATGTGAAACAATGCCGGATACCAAATACATTACTGCACTTATAGTTAAACAGATAACTATCCTTGTAGAATAATATCCTGCATTTTTCATAATTTCCCTTTACTACCGCTTCTTTTTAGAAGTAGAAATATATAATAATACCCATAAACCACCAGGAATGCCGAAATACTCGATAATAAAATTGACATATATCCGATATATTTTTCATTCGGCACATATCTGAATAATTTTTATAAACTCCCATCAGTTTTTCTCCTTTACTTGTTCAAATAAGTAAGTAAATATTGCTTCCAAATGCTGTCTGTTCTTTTTGAAATTTTCTCTTGCATCCAGTACATCCGAAGCCAGTATCAGAGCATTCATAAAAATCGGTAACAAACTGAAAAAAATTTGAGGATCAAACAACCATCCTGAGTCATCATTCCATATCGCTTTAAATCTTTCCTTTGTCTGTTCTTGAAGCTCTTCCATAATATTATTCAGTTCGGGATTTCTTTTTTTCTCTATCAAAAACTCAACATAAAGAGGCGTTAAAGGATTGTTGTCTATGACTTTATCAACCAACTGTTTTGCCATAAACTTACTCTCACCACCCTTTTCACATTCAACCAAATGCTCCTTAATGATATTGTTTCTGTAATCAATCCCGCTTATCATAATGTCTTTAAATATTTCTGTTACGTTCCCATAGTAGTGATACACTCCTCCTTTTGATAAAGTTGTTCCCGCGATGATGTCTTCCATAGTTGCCTTTCCTAAGCCCTTTGCGGCAATTACTTTTGTGGCTGAATCCATAATTTCTTTTTTTCTTTCAGCCTCACTAAGCCTCTTCGCAGCAGCCATATTGTATACCTCCTCTTTTTACCGACGATATCGTCGGTAAAAATTATTATACCATAGTTAGGTTTTGCTAACAAGAGATTATTTGAACTACTTCACTGTTACTTCAAAGTCAACTTCAATATCACTTCAAAACAAACTTCAATTTACTTTGAAGTAATTTGAACTCTTATCGACTTGATATTGTACAATAAAAAAATCTCGGAATTAAACCGAGACTTTTTTTCAAATATATTATTTTATTTAGCTACATAAGATATTACATAATGCATATTTTCAGGTGTTGTAAATTTGATATCTTCTATTTCAAATTTCCCGGTTAATCCGTCTGCCATAGCTGTTTGATGAAAATGTGATAAGGCTATACCGATGTCCAGATGCTTTATCTTCCTCATATCCCCATTTATATTATTCTTATAATCACAAAAGAAGTGGAATTTGTTTCCTTCCTTAACTACAGCCCAAGGTTGAGCATTCGTGGAACTTGGAGCTAATCTAAGCATTTCCAGTGCCTGCTCATATGCTCCTACATCATCCTTTGATAGAGAATGCTCAAAGTCATTTGAAAAAAATATTTTATCCCAAGCTTTTCTGTTTTTTGAGCCAAGTCCCACTCTTGTAAATTTTTCTATAAGCGATTTCTTTTCGGAAGGATATCCGACAGGGCTGATACAAGGAAATATCTCATCTGAAGCAATATCCATCGCCTTTTCAAAGTCTTTTCTGCTAAATGTAGCGGCAAGCCAGACTGTACCGATTCCCATCTGTGTAGCATATAATATCAGATTTTCAAATTGATATCCTGCCGCCTCCATAGCAAAAGGTTCATCTTTTACTGTTATAGCAAGGTAATCTTTGGCACCTTTAATAGTTCCATAAGTACCAAGCTGAACACCGTCAGCACCTGAATTCTTACTGATATACTGTACTCTGACATTAACATCAAAAGGATTGGTTAATACCTTATTTATCTCCATAAGTCTGTTCTTGTCGTCTTCACTCAATGACTTAGCTTCAAAACTTCTTGTACTTACACGCTTTTTAACTGCTTCCTTTACATCTATATTTAACTTATCCACTTCTTTAAATTGCATCTTATCTCCTTATATAGTAATAACTGTTTTACCCTTGGAACGACCATTTGCTACCTTATCTAATGCCGAGTTCACCTCTTCCAAAGTATATACTGTATCTATAGACGGCTTTATCTTTAACTTTTCAAATAAGTCGGCTACTTCCTGTAACTGTTTTTTCCGTTTGATTCAACAAAAATGAAGTCATAGGAAATCCCGTATTTTCCTGCCAATTTATCAAACTTACTTCCTGCAAAAGCCAAGAATTATCTGCTTCCACATTGGAAGTCTCATTCTCTTTGCGAAGGCCCCATTTGGCATTGCTCTAAGAGAAACCATTTTCCCACCTTTTTTTAATATCTGCATCTGTTTCTCGGTTTCATTTCCACCCAGAGTATCTAGTACATAATCAATGTTTGATAGTGCCTTGGTGTAATCTTCTGTTTTGTAGTCAATAAACCTGCTTGCACCAAGTTCTAAAACCCTGTCTTTATTTTCTGCACTTCCGTTTGTGATGACCTCAAGTCCCTTTGCTTTGGCAATAGGAATAGCCATCGCACCCACACTTCCTGTACCTCCTGAAATAAAGATAGTTTTTTCCTTTTCCGCTTTCATAAGCTCCAATGCTTGCATTATAGTAAGTGCTGTCAATGGTACTGCCGCCGCCTCTACATCTGCAAGATACTCCGGTACCTTTGCAATTGCATTCTCATTTACAGCCACATATTCTGCAAATGCCCCGATTTTATCAAGTGGTAATCTTGCAAAAACACGATCATTAACTTTGAATTTAGATACCTTTGCTCCCACTTTTTCAACTACACCTACAAATTCATTACCTGCAACTGTAGGTAATTTATATGGTACTATCATTTTTACATCTCCGCGAGAAATCATATTATCAAGTGGATTTACACCCGCTGCCGATACTCTTACAAGTACATCTCTCTCTCTATAAGAGGCATATTAATATCAACCAATTTTACTGAAATATTATCCTTATTATATTGTTCTATCTGTGCCGCTCTCATTTTTTTACCTCTACCTGTTCTTCTTATTATAATTCTCATACATATCTTCAATTAATGACTTGAGTGTTTTGTTCTTTAAATTTAAAAAGCAATTGTTTCTCTGAATCTTCAAATATCGGAAGTAAAGCTTCTTTGATATTTGCTCCAACAGGGCACTCTTTTATTTGCTGTATCATGAATATGCAACAGATCTTTCTCCGGATAAACCGCTAAATATATTATGTCCAATGTAAGCTTATCTGATTTTTACTTTTAAGCTCATTCCCTTTTTCCTGCTGACTCTCAATAATGTCCGCATCCTTTAGTAATGTAATTATTTTTTTCTAATGTGGCTGGCGTTTGTTCCAACACTCTTTGCCAAAAGCTCCGAGGTAACAACTTTATCAGTTTCTTCTATATAAACCAGTATATGTAGTGCTATTGAAAAATTTTTGTATCCATATTCAGTCCCTTTCTAATAATTACTTTGGTATAATAACATATACTTGTATCTGTGTCAAATACATGTTTAATGTATTTTTTTATTTCTCAATTATTTTTAATAACTCCTCAATATAAAAGTCCCCCGGACTTTAGATCTTTATCTAAAAACCCGGAGGACTTCATTAATCTATAACTTTATTAGTCATCTACCTCTGCACTACTTGAGATTACATCTCCGTTTGAAACATTAATATCATATTCATATTCCACGTTTCCGACTTTGAACTTAATCTCGTACACTTTAACACCGTTTTCATAATCAAGCTTAGCCTTTTTAAATCTTGCCGATCCCACTCCTGCGTGTGAAAGTGCTATCTGCTTTGCTTTTTCTAACGAAATCTCTACAGTTTGAGTATTGGCAGATGATGTACTTGGCTGTGTAGGAACCGCATAGTTCTCAATGTCCTCATCAGCTGACAATATTGTTCCACTCACTGCATCTATCTCATAATCATATTCTACATTTCCGCTGTAAAAATCAATATCGTACTCATATCTGTTATTATCCTCAAGTTCAAGCTCTACTTTAACAAAAGTCACATCTTTTTCTGCTAACTTTGCGTCTGCAAGTGCAATTCTTTTAGCCTCATCAGCTGTTATTTTCTTTGCCGATTTATATGATTGGGATACTTTTTGACTTGGCAACAAAGCTGCTTCCATAATATAGAATACCTGCTATTCCTGCTGCAAATAACATACAAGTTACTATGGTCGCACCTATTAAACTCTTACCTAATTTATTAAACTTTTTCATATTTTCCATCCTTTCCGTGTACAGTGAAAATAATTTTTACCAATTTACCCTTTCAATATATTAATGCACGAGGATAGCATTTTTATTGCATGGTTTTTTTAAATTTTTTTATTTTTAATATTATAGCTTTTTATTGAGTACCTACAGTCACCCTACACTTACCGTTTCGCTTTCCATTCTCACGAGACATCAAAAATCAATATGCATATATCTATTTTTTTAAATAATGTTTGGTATCCATTAAAAGATTTTCAAAGAATAATTCAAGAAACTCACTTGTAGCATGAATACCTGCTCTCAGATTATTATAATTTGCTCGTACTAGAGCATTTCTGAAATACCAGGAATTTTGGGCAAATGTATCGTTACTTATGGTAAGTCTAAATGTCTTTTAAATATTTGATAATAAATACTGCAGTTGATCTTATGTTCCCTTCCCCAAACGGATGGATTTGCCATATTTACTAACTGCCCGTTATACCCTTCATAAAGAATCACTGCATTCGATACACTTTACTATTTCATCACATATGGAATATCTCGTTTATTCAAATCATCTATCAATTTTTCAGTAAGACACTATTATCTCCACGAATAAAAACCACCAATCCCCAGTCGGAATTTATGTTTTAACATCTTATTTTTAATTTTGATTGAAATTACAAAGTATTCTCCTCGATATACATGTCGCACTATTTTTCATATATTCTATCTTCTCTATAGAGATTGGTGAAAATTCGGAATGTATATAAAGTCTATCTCTATGAAAATAATAACAATTTGCTCCAAAGTCCTTATATTTCAAGTAAAACCTTAAACTCGCTGCTGTTACATAAACAAAATAAAGATAGGCTATTACAATCAATGGCTCTAATATATAGACCATAAAGTTATATATGAATTTTTCTCCCTTATAAAAATGTTTCTCCGGATGTTATATTCCATTGAAATATATAAAATATGGCCTGTAAAGTTATAACTATCATAAATGTTACATATAAGGCAACTATCAATCTTCTTTTTATAACTATAAAGCTTCACTCTCTCCTCTAATTTCTCTCCAGCAAGCACACACTCTCCGTATGATAACTCCTAGAAAAACTGAGATATTACCTATAACACAGTACACAAGTTCTCTATGATTTTATCACTATGTAGCAGATTTATAACATCTGATGCTTTTTTTCTATCTTCTTTCGAAAAAAAGCAATCCATCCTAATTGCATGCTCTTTCTTTTTTTAGTGCATATTATGATTCTATAAGTATCTTCCACTTACCGTTTCGTTTTCCGTTCTCGCGAGCAATCAAACCTTTTTCCTGCATTTCCACTGTACTTCTCTTAATCGTTCTCTCCGACTTCCCTACAAGCTCCGATATCTGTTTTTGAGTTAATGCCGGATTAGTCTTTAAGGCATTTATAATAGCTAATTCTTCCAAAGATATTTCCAAAGTGCCATTTTGGCACTTTGAAACTGAATTATTGGCACTTTGAATGGCACTTTGGCCATCAAAATCAATATGCATATATCTATTTTTTAAATCATGCTTCGCATCCATTAAAAGATTTTCAAAGAATAATTCAAGAAATTCACTTGTAGCATGAATACCTGCTCTCAGATTGTTATAATTTGCTCGAACTAGAGCATTTCTGAAATACCATGAATTTTGGGGCAAATGTATCGTTACTTATGGTAAAGCCAAATATCTTTAAATATTTGATAATAAATACTGCAGTTGATCTTGTATTTCCTTCTCCAAACGGATGAATTTGCCATATACCTGATGTAAATTTAGCAAAATGTCTAATAGCCTCATGTATGTTCAGTCCCTTATAGGAGAAGTTCTTCTCCTGCGAAAAGTCGTAATCAAGTGTAGCCCTGATACTGTCAAACGATGCATACAGTACTGTATCTCCATTAAGTACCCACTCATTTTTTTGTAATATTGTAGTCTCTTATTCTTCCGGCATAATGAAGTACACCTTCAAATAATTTACGATGAATATTTTGTAATTCTACAGGTGAAAATTGAAAGGTCTTCTCCCCAAGTAATTTTGCGATTCTTACAGATACAATATCAGCTTCTTTAGTATCTGCTTCAACACCATCCCTGTCTTTTCTTTCTTTATAATAACTGCTGATAAGCCTATCTGCTTCAACAATACTGATTTTACCTTCAATATGATCTTTTGCAGTCTCAATCAAATATTTTTGAGGGCTTAAGTCCGTCTACATCCTGAAGCCCGATAGCAGTTTTTCCATGCATTACTCTTTTTCAACCTTATCCGGTTCACCTTGGCGTATATATTCATTTAGCTCAAGATTCCAACTATTGTATGACAAACATATCACCTCCTCTTTTGCTATGTACTTTTAATTATATTATGTTAACCAAATCTGTAAATCACTTTTCTAACCCAATTTGTTGTTATCTTGCAAGTACACGAATCATTTAAAACTTTAAGATTATGTGCTTTTCTGTAAATTAATTCTTTATATAATTTTTTTATTCATCCTCTAAAACGGATTTTCCCTTGCTCCCGTCCGGCAAAAATATAGTAACCATCCTGAATTTCATTTATACCGCCACCAAAAAGACCAACCCTTAGATTCAACAAATTGAATAAATGCATTAGAAAATTCGTCCTCTGTTATTTCCGTTTGAACTTCTATACAACCATTTATTTCAAACTCTTTTCTCATAAATCTCCTTTTCAATAATATTTACATGCAATGCAATGCTTAGTATATGCATACTTAAGGTTCAGTACTTCCAAAACGAAATATATATATATTATACTTACAAACCCAAATATCTATAAATCCGCAATGTACATCACCTTTATTCCATTCTCCTGCAAATACACATGTCTATGAATAAGCTTACCCGGAAAAAGATCCGTCATATATTTTATTCACTCCACTGAAGTACCGTCTTTATGACTTTACCTTTGATATAATCAACTAACTTTTTACTATAAAAATTCTACTTAAAATCACTTTCAAAAAAATGGCAATAGATGGATAATGATCTAATTCTTCCAGTTCAGTATCCAATGGAACACTGTACACCATAAAAATATCTTTCAGGATATTTTTTTCTTCAAATTCTTCCATTTTTTTACTGACAAGTTCTTTTGTTTTTCAGACACAAACATAACAGAAACTACACCCACTTTTTCTCCACCATTCTCATTCTTATCATTCTCAACATATCCCGATAAAATCATTTTTTTAGAGAATTCTTACCATTTAAGCCTAATTGAACTAATTTTTTTCATCTGTCATTTTATTCCCTTTCCCATTCACTGAGACCATCTTTATTCTTACCTTCCGACAATATAAGATTATACCTTACTCGGCCATATATTAATTTGTTGAAGTCACATGCAAGCTTCATCATATCTGTCGTTTCGCTATCAACTTTATCTGACAGCACATATCTTAAAGACTCAAAACTGTCCTATTCATCAAGGATAATCTTATTTTTTTAAGTATATTCTCTGCGGATTTTATAGCAGATTTTTGATTTTTCAATCTGTAGCACATATTATGCTTCCATAAGTATCTTCCACTTACCGTTTCATTTTTCCATTTTTCACTAGCAATTAAAACCTTATTGACACTTTTAAATATTGAAATCAATATGCATATATCTATTTTTTTAAATTGTGCTTCGCATCCATTTTGTGACATGAATACCTACTCTCAGATTATTATAATTCGCTCGAACTAAGGCGTTTCTGAAATACCATGAACTTTTTGGTAAACGTATTGTTACTTATGGTAAAAACCGAATATATTTAAATATTTAATAATAATACAGCAGTCGATCTTGTATTTCCTTCTCCAAACGGATGAATTTTGCCATATACCTTATGTAAATTTAGCAAAATGTCTAATAGCCTCATGTATGTTCAGTCCCTTATAGTAGAAGTTCTTCTCCTGCGAAAAGTCGTAATCAAGTGTAGCCCTAATACTTTCAAACGATGCATACCGTACTGTATCTCCCTTAAGTACCCTCTCATTTTTTGTAATATTGTAGTATCTTATTCTTCCGGCATAATGAAGTACACCTTCAAATAATTTACGATGAATATTTTGAGGGCTTAAGTCCGTCTACATACTGAAGCCCGATAGCAGTTTTTCCATGCATTACTCTTTTTCAACCTTATACGGTTCACCTTGGCGTATATATTCATTTAGCTCAAGATTTCAACTATTGTATGACAAACATATCACCTCATATTCTACTACTTACTTTAATTATATTATGTTAACAAAATCTGTAAATCACTTTCTAATACAATTGGTTGTTATCTATGAAAATATATAATCTATTCTGACATCCACCATTTCTATTATGTCATCATGATTATCACTTGTACTAGTAAACAGATATCACATTAATATTTTTTTAATACTCTCTCCCCTAACATCTCTCCATCACTACCACACTCTCAACGTAACACTATAACTCAGAATTAATATCAAAATAGTAGTTTGTATGCGGAAACATATCATATCAATTCAGAAACAGGTCAACGCTTCCAGAATAATCTCTTCTACACTTTCCAAAGCACTGTAAAATGTAATTTTTGATAACCATATCAAGGTCTTATCTATTTAAGTATTCGAGAAACAGTCTACGCGCACTGCCTGCTACTATAATAATTCTGACATATTTATGTGCTAGCACTTTTCCACTGTCTCAAGACTCTTAAGTTTGTGGCCGCTGGTACTTGCACATATTTTTTCTTTGTAGCTATCTACCTATTTCCACTGATAGACCACTACACCCCACGAGGTTGAGTTGCCTGATTTCGAGGTCTAATCCTATCTATTCATGCCGTGACACTTTTTTTATACTTCTTACCACTGCCACATGGACATGGGTCATTGCGTCCGATCTTCTTAGGCCAATTCATCATTTCCTGAACCATAATCGGAATCTTACCGTCTTGAATAAGAGAATACTCTTTAAGACGATACAGGTATTCTGATATTCCCAATATTCATGAAACATGTGCATTGCTTCATTTTTCAAATTCAAGAAGATATTCTGTCTTTTTCTTTGTTCTATCCTTCGGATTTGGAATATATGTAATCAACTGACTTGTATAATCATATTCAACATCATTATGTCCAATTGCATTTCTCAATTTTACATTAACTAATACTTTTAAGAAACCAGTGTAGACCTCGTTATCTATACAAAAGTGATATCTTGAGGCTTTTGTAAGCTTAATAAAGTCATCCAGTGATGAAACATTTTTCTATAGGATTCATAGAATCAACATCTGCTCTATACTTTATATTATTAAGTGCCACCGGTATAATCAGCAAATTCCCAAGTGTCTCATATACGTCTAGATAAAACTGTTTTACATCTTCAAAACAGCTAGTTGTTGAACCTTCTTCCTCCCAGTTAAATGAACCAGCTTTGCAATACTGAATAGCTAATGCTGGTATTAGACGTTGATACACTGATATAAATTCATCGTATACTTTATAAATGGACTCTTGAAGTTCTTCAATATGAAAACCATCATGTGATTCCAGAAAACCAAGCAACTTCTTTAACTGAACAGCATCTAGTTTCAAAACACCTTCGCAAAAGGATAAATCATCAAGAATATCTTTTTTTAGTGATGAATAGAAACCATGGACTTCTATCATGTGAACTGCTCTTAATGTTTCAAATGCATCTCTGCACTGAAAATACTGTCCATAAAATACTTTTTTAATTTCCTGAGTAAGATATTCGCTATTATTCTTAGCAAGATTGATTATTCTCTTATAATATTTCCACTTTAAAGCTGTAGCATTAAGCTTTTGATACTGCGTCTACAAATAATTCATAGGAGTCATCGCTTTTCATGCAGCTAATATATCGTATAAAAGGTGAAATAATCACATAAGCTAATTCTGATGCAGTTCTCTGTTTTAATGTAGGGAAATTCACGGAACACTCAACAGCATAATCTGCATTTTTCATTAACAACTTCATCTGCATTTTTCAAATTCAAATTTTAAACCCAGATGTTCCTGCCCTATTTGAACATATCCAGATAAAGAAGTGCTACATTTTCCACAAGTTATAACAACCGGATGTTTTTCTTGCCAACCTACCTGTAGACGCACTCTTGTGATGCTTCCACAAACTTGACATTTAATGAACTCATTGTAGACCATACACTCAACCTCCCTTTTATTACAATCAGCTTAAATACGGAACAATCACATCATAGAATTTTTTTGCTCCACTCCGCATGGAATCTAGCCATCTGTAACCAGTCTGTTTCATTCTCTATGCTTACTCCATTTAATTGATAAGTAACCTTTGATGACTTGATTTTGTCACCACGGTTCCAGATTAGGAAAAACGCCTAATACTTTTTCAATCTCATCTTTATGTGTGATTAATGCATCAAATGCTTTCTTGTTTTTCTTCCTTCTTAGATTTACCGAAATGCAAGTCAACTCTCGCAGAATCAAAATTAGCTATACAGCTAATATTAAATCCACTTATACCGAAGAATCCACTAATCCAGTTTTCTTTTGATGGATTAACGTTGCTAAATGAACTGCCTGCACCATGTACCTCTTTAATCATATCTAATGCATATGACCAGTATCTTCTTCGAAGCTCATATCTTGTTCCTGCTTCATCCTCTGTATTTTCATTCTCATCACGAAGATAAAAATACTAAGTTTGTAGGGGTCGGCATCATATAACTTAAACACTCTGTTAAGTACAGACATTTTACTTTGTGTACTCGTATTAGTCCAAACAAAGATACCATCACCAATTTCTACACTTTTTGTAAAAATCGCCTTCATTCATACTAAAATGAAGAGCAATATTATCCTCATTTGATGCAGCAAGTTTCGTTATTATACTCTTATCCTCTGCATATAGAATCTGTAGAACCTTCTGGAACATCTCTACCCAGCTAGCCACCGGCTGTTCTGTATTCTTGTAGCTAAAGCGCGCAATTAATCTTCCACTTAAACTGCTATCATCATCCAAAGTATATGAATCAAGCTGTTTTTTTCTTCCGACTTAAAGGAGGTAGTAGGCAATGCCCATATTTCTAATGCGCGTCCCATTAAATACTGGTTACGTTCTTCAATCTCGGCTAATGTCCATTTATCCTTCTTGGCAATATATGTATTCATTCGGATTCCACTATCCTCGAATCCATTTTTCATGGTTTTCTTTTCTTCGAATGTACTATTACTGTATTTTTGAATTGTATGCAGTCAACGTAAGGTTAGCAATTCTATGAAGCCAAGTCTCGTGTATAAATTCATAATCATCGCCCAGTACTTTTACCCATGATGGGGTCAGATGCTGAGGCATAATATGCTCTATAGAATAAATACCATCATCGCAATGACTATAGACATCTTTATCTTCATCTGTTCCGTAATTTTCTAAGCGCTCCAAGATGTAGATTTTATTCTTGCTATTCATCTGATATACTTGTCTGTCTGTAAATCCTGTAGAAAATTCATTGTCATCTGGGAAGCGAGCCTTCTCCTTCTTTGAAAGCAATGCATACTTAAACTTCTCTACATAATCTGCATCCGCACCATCATATCTAACTATCTCTCTATGAAGCATCAGGAATATCTTATTCAATACATTTGTGGGCAAATCACAGATAGTTCTTCTAAATAGATAATTCTCTGTAATAAGGAACACCTCTGTAACCTGAGCCATATCCATTTTCCCATCATCATGCAATCTGAGAACTTCAAGGAAGAATGGTCTAGTTACAGTAGTCTCCAATCTATTTAACCTATAAATACAAGCATTAAGAGCTTTATTATTAGTTCCACCACATAACAATACTTCATAGCACTTTTGCATATTCTAAAATATCCTTCAAAAGCTCTTCTGCTTCAATAGCATGAAGTTCTACATACTCCTTAAAAGCTTACATATATTTTCTTCTGTGAAGAAATTACTAGCTGCTTTACGCTTAGGTAATCTCTTACAAAGGCACTTACGTCATATTTCGTACACTCTTCGATTCGATTCCAGTACTTATCGTAATACTCATCCTGTTCTCTTGTTGGTAAACCCATGAGAATGAAATTTCTAATTTTTATCGCCCTCACTTAAATCAAGGCCAGTCGAATTCAAACTCTCAAATATCAATTGAGGATTATCCTCGTTATTAAGGGTAATATTAATAATCTCCAAGCTGCAAAATCGCATCAAATAACTCATCCATAGTGATTTCCTGCTTCGAATTCTATCATAAAAATAGTTATAATTAGTAGTCAAGTTTGACTCTCTAATATGCTCCTCTACCTTATCAAATAATTTCCGGAAGGCTTTCTGGTCGTTCTTTACAGGCTTTAACTTGATGCGAGTATCCTGTGGCTGGTATTTATCAACCAAGAAATCCTCATATATCTGCTTTCCAAGAGAATCATCCTGTGGAACAATTACCTTATTATTGATTAGGTTATGCATCGCCAAGAAAAGTAACGATACCGTTGTTAATCTTTGCTGTCCATCAATAACAAGAAACTCCGTGTTCCTTCCTGATGGTTCATACACTGATACTAAACTTCCAAAGAAGTGACTGCGTCTGTTGTCCTTAATCACCTTTATAAGGTCATCAAAAAGCTGCTTACAATTTTTCTGTCTTCCAATCATAATTACGTTGATATACAGGAATAATGAAACGCTTCTTAGAACCTTCCATATATTCTATCAATCTACATTCTGAACCTTTCATCAGTACCTCCTCAACCAAAATATCCTATGAGATATTTGTGTAATATACATACTTTCTTATCCTTGATTCTTATGTATTTATACTGCATAAGCCACCTAAAATGGCACTATCGCTCTTGAATTTGTTGACTTATCCTCGTCTGTACTTTTTACTTTATTCACAGTAAAACGAATAATAGAAATACCGCTTTCTGAATTATCTAAAAGTGTGAAATCTTGTCCCATAGCATCTAAGCCATCAATAACCTTACTAAGCTCTATATCAAATTGAATACGAACGTTTATTTCATCTTCATCATATATTTCTATACTGACAAATTTTCCTTCATATATTATTGGTATTACATTAACCACCTAATTATTTTTGACTCAAGATTTGAGCTACCAAACGAATCGTATCAACATGATTCCAACATCTCATTTATTTCATAAATACTATTTTTCAGTGCATGAACTTAACGCACATCTATATGTATTATCCTCAGTATTTTTAGTCTTAATGATAAAATCTGTTTTATCGAGAGAGATAGTCAGATATTTTCTTAGACAGCCTATACGACTAGTCCAAGGCCATGTCTGTTCTCTATAGTACTCAAATATTCTAATGACTTTTTCTTTTTGCTATACCAAAGAAGATAGTTGTTTAATATATCAATAAATTTTGATATGCTCACACCAGTCCATTCTGTGTTGTAGAACATCTCATTTTTAATTGGCCAAATACTCTTCATCTGTGGAATCATCTTGAGAACACCCCTTTTTAGACATAGATCTTCTCAACACATTAAACTAATCCAACCGGGCCAATGATAGTGCTAACCTGAACACGATATTCCTCACCTATGAATGCGAATTCTTTGCCCATCTCCAAGATAAAATCCTTCAGCTTTCTGACGATGGATTTCTGCAAATCATGCTCTGATACAATATCCGGAAGATTTAATAAGTCCAGAACATAATTATCCAGAAAAACATTTCTCGTTAATCTTCTTACATCCTCTATTGTAGGAGTGGCAGGTTTATTTGAAAGCATATATCTCTCACGGATACACATATTCATATAGAAAATGCGCTCTTCTATCGTCTTACAAGAGGACATCAGCTTCAAATGATTCAACCAGCTCAGTTGTGTCAACAGTGTTGGCAATTTTTCATTGTTATTATAAAGCTCATAAAACTGCTTCATTCTATACAGACCACGACGATTAAATCCATTCAAATCCGGATAATTCTAAGAGAAGAAGTCTGCTAGTCTCTGGACAAAGGCATATCCATAAGAAACATTCTCAGAATGCTTACTGATGCACTCTCCCATGTCACGGTACATGAGAATCAATTCTGTATTAACCTTCTGAAGTGCTCTTTCTCACGCGCTTTCGATAATTCTGACTATATCATTAAATTCATCGGTATTTGGAATAAGATTATACATACTATCACTTCCTCATATCTTTTTTTCATAATAGGCAATTGTCATTCTATCGTTTTATATCCTGCAACTCAATAGCTACTATATATCACGTGACATCACCACCACACTCTCCGTATGATAACTCCTGGAAAACTGATCCACCACAGTCAGTTTCTTAAGTTCATATTCCTTCTCACAAAGCAATTTCAGATCCCTTGCCAGTGTAGAGGAATCACAGCTTACATATACTATTCTCTTTGGCAACAATTTCAGCATTGTGTCTATTGCAAGCTTATCAAGACCCTTTCTTGGAGGGTCTACCACTATGACATCTATATCTCTTATATTGCCGTTTTCGTATTCACCTGTGATGATCTCTTCCGCCTTACCTACAAAGAACTTCACATTTTCTATATTGTTAATCTTTGCGTTCTCTCTTGCATTTTGTATGGCGGCATCTACTATCTCAACACCGTAGACAAACTTTGCGGACTTTGCAAGGAAGAGTGAAATCGTTCCTATGCCGCAGTACATATCCCAAACCGTTTCTTTACCGGTCAGTGCGGCATACTCTAATGCCTTACTATATAGTTTTTTTGTCTGTACAGGATTTACCTGATAAAATGACTGTGGTGATATTCTAAACTTCACATCCCCTATGTAATCCTCTATATAGCCGTTGCCATAAATAGTAACTGTTTTTCCCCCAAGATGACATTGGTATTCTTTTTTTATTTATATTGATAGAAACAGATTTTAAGTCATTTCCAAGTGCGCTACATAGGCTCTCTACAAAGCTTGTCACTATGTGGCAGATTGTTTGCATTTATAACTATGCAAACCATCAACTCACCCGTAACAAAGCCTTTTTCTTATAAGTACATGCCTTACTATGCCGCTTCCATCTTCCTCATTGTAGGCATCCACACTGTACTTCTCCATAAAATCAAGAACTGTATTGAGCACAGTCTTATTTTCCCCTATACCGATAATGCAGTCATCAAATTCTACAATGCTGTGAGTTCTGCCTGCAAAATAGCCTGTGATGTTTTTACCGTTCTTTCTCCCGAAGGAAAAATTGGGATTTATTTCTGTACCTTATCGGGTCTTCCATACCGATAATTTTCTTCTATCTCTACACTTGAAAGGTCAAATCCGCCTATTCTTTTTAGATGATTTTCCACTTTGTTTTTGCTTTTAGTCTAAGCTCCGCTTTATAATCAAGGCTTTGTAATGTACATCCGCCACAGCTTCTTGCCACGGGGCATTTAGCCTCTATTCTATCGGGACTTTCTTAACTATACTGTCAAGTCTTGCATATCCGTAGCTTTTTCTTCGTTTTCATCACCTTTGCTGTGACTTTATCTCCTATAACAGTATCTTTTATAAACCATGTGAAGGCATCGGTTTTTCCGATGCCTTCGCCATTTTCTCCAAAAGTCTGTTATATCAACTGTTATCATTTCACCTTTTTGTAACTTGCCGTATTATCAGTTTTCATATATCTCCATTACTAAACATATAAGACTGCTTTGATAATCAGTCTACGTTCTCGACTTTATATTATACACTTGTCTTTCTGTAATTGCTCTCAAGTAACTTATTATATCCAAGCCATCCGGTAGCCCCGTCCTGTCCCTGTGCCAACAGCTCAATAAATGTCTCCATCTTTGCATCTGCATTATCTGCCAGATTAAGTGCCAAAGCCTCTATAAGTGCAGGCTTTTTAGGGTGAACCGTATTCAAGCTCACCATGATGTGCAAGTATACAATGTATAAGCTCATTTGAAAGCTTCTTCGGGAATCCCGGAATTTTATCAATTTGTGCTTTTAATATCTCAACGCCTATTACAATATGTCCTACCAACTGGCCTTCATCTGTATAGTCATTTGCCGGAAATGCCGACAACTCTCTTGTCTTTCCTATATCATGACAAAGTGCGGATGTGATAAGAAGGTCATGATTTAATGACTCATAATTATCGCAAAAATATTCACAAAGCTTAACCACTCCCAGAGTATGCTCAAGTAATCCGCCAAGGAAGCCGTGATGTACTGTCTTGGCAGCTGATGATGCTTTAAATGTAGATTGAAATTCAAGGTCATCTATAAAAATAGCTGTCAAAAGCTTATTCAAGAAAGGATTCTTCACTGACTTTATCTTTTCTTTTAACTCTGCAAACATTTTTTCAATGTCTTTTTTTGATACAGGCACATAGTCTGATGCGGTATATTCCTTTGCATCAGCTTCCCTTATTCTTGCAACTTTCAGCTGCAATGTATTGTTAAAAGATGTAACTTCAGCGTCAACCACTACAAAGGTCATAGCATCCACATCAGATATACCCGGAGAATACAGATCCCATATCTTTGCATCAATGCTACCTGTCTTGTCTTGCAAACTGAGGCTGGCATATTCCTTACCTGTCTTTGATACTGCAATAGTTTTCGATTTACACAGATAAACCTCTGAAATATGCATTCCTTCTTTTAAGCTTTCAATAAATTTCATTTTCTACCCTTCTAGCTCCTGGCACCAATAGTTGTCTCAAAATTCAATTCGGTAAATCCGTCTTTACCTGCACGGTTTACTTTGATATTGATCACTTGGTTTGGTTTTAGCTTCTCCATTATATTTTTAAACCCTGTTATAGAGTTTACTTCCTCATTACCAATCATGGAAATAATATCCCCTGATTGTATCCCTATATTATAGGCGGTGAATCCGACCTGACTTCTGAGACATAGATACCGCTTGGCATGCCCTCAGGCGCTTTGTCCTTGTCTATATCAAGTGCACGGACTCCTAAGTATGCCGATCCTACACCATTGGTCATATTTTCAATAAGCACTTTCAAATCGGATATACCGTATGCCATTGATATGGATGAACTGTCATCCAGATTGGAAACCACACCTACCAGATTTCCTGATGTGTCTATCAAAAATGTTCCTATGCTGTCCAAATGTTTGTCACAGTATATTACTCTTCCGTATCCGTCAAAAAAACTTGCATTCTTATCAATTGCAGTTATATTCCCGATATCGATGCTTCTTGATACTCCCACGGACTGCCTACCGCCAATATAAAAGCACCTTTTTTTCAGCTGATATGAATTTCCCAGTACAACAGGCTCTATACTTTTTTTATCTTTTCTTCCATGGAAGAAATATCCACAGAGAGTATCATTAAGTTTGTCAGCTGATCGCTTCCGATTACTGTAGCTTCCTGATTGCTACCGTCGTAAAAACCGACTTTTTATTCCACCCTCTTTTTCCATATTTGGAGCCAAAACAATAAGGCTGTCACCCGACTTTGCTATTATGATTCCCGAACAACTGCTTTCATTTTGCAATGTATTGTTGAACCAGTCAGTGTCTGTAGTGACGGCACTTATTTTTACAATAGTATTATCTTTTTTTTCTGCAACCTTACTCAGGCTCTCATACATCTGCACCAAATTCTTTTCGTTCAAATCAATGCTTTCTATAGCAGATGCAACTATGTCTTCCACCCTGTTCCGAAGATTCCGCTTCCTCACTACTTTCAACCGTAGTTTCTTCCTTTGGAATCTCAATAGTGGTCTTTGTCTTTTTGCTTAGTATGTTTTTGTTTATAATATGTGATGTCAATGCCATACTTGGTCCTGCAACCATTCCAAAAACAATAGCAAGGCAAGCCGCCGAGATGACCTTTTTATTACTGTCTTTATTATCCTCTATAATAGTCTGCTTTATAAAAAGGATTTTTCTCGTCAGGCTCATGTTCTTTTTGTATTTGGCATAAAAAAACCCTCTGCTTTCAGGATGTATTACATAATACCTCGCTCTCCCTAAAAAGATTATACTGGTTTAAGGTCGATTTATCAAGCAAATGTAATATAGATTTAACACAAAAATACATATAAATATTATAGCTGAATCAATATAATTATAAGCTTTATAATCTCTTCTCAGTTTCCCTCTTTAGGATATAATAAAGTCCTGCAGCTACGGTACTGCAACCAGTACAGCGAATATTCCTCCGATACTTCCGCCAAGTGAAACCGCAACTATAACCCACATACCCGGAAGTCCTACCGAGCTTCCTACAACTCTAGGATATATTATATTATTTTCAAATTGTTGTACTAATGTGTGAACTATTATAAATATTATCATGCTCTGCACAGATTTTGTAAGTATCATCAAAGCACCGATAAAGAGTCCTGCATATGCACCGATAACCGGTATAAGCGCCGTCACACCAACAAAAATAGAAATAGATGAAGCATATGGTAATCTTGCTATAGACATGGCTATATATAATAATACGCCAAGTATCATCGCCTCTTTTACCTGACTGACAAAGTACTTTTTAAAACTGTTATCAAAAACACTTATAATATCAATAATAAAGTCTCTTTTTGACGGAAGAAATGCTTTTAGCAGCTTATCTCCCTGTACTCTCAGCTTTTTCCTTATCCACAAGTATATATATTGCAAAAAAACAATTGCCATAAATAAAGAAAAATACTGTATTAAAAATCCTGATATACCACTTAATACTCCGCTCAGTACATTTCCACACCTGACATTACCTCTTTAATCAGACTTGTCAGATAGCCTGCTATATCTATATTGTCAGTATCAATATTAAACATCTTTAAAATATTATTTATCTGCTCATTATTTCCGATATCAACTATTATCCGCTTTTAAATCACTTGGATTCGTATACATTATAGAAAACGATATTTTTTTACAAGCTGCGGAATAATTATTCCAAGCAATAATGCTATTACCAGTACAAAAGGTGAACATAGCCAATATTATTGATATCATTCTTATAATTTTTGTTATGAAATTTTTTCAAAAGCAGATTTTTCATAAGCATCCATAAGAATATTTATAATATATGCCATCATAGCTCCCACCACAAATGGCATCAATGCTTTGGTTATATTTTTTTATATAGCCTTCTACAGCACTAAAAATATCTGATTATTCCATATATTAAAATAGTGCCTATTATAATATATGGTATATACTCTTTTCTTTATACCGTTCACAATATTACCCTTCTGTCATTTTGCAAAAGCACTATCTTATCTACTTCATCACTGATAAAGACATTTTCATCAAAAATATCCATCACTCTAAACTTTGAGTATCCTCTTGGCAATGTGATATCTAAAAGTTCCAAATCTGAAAGTCTGAGTAATTTTTGCTTACCCTTCCATTCTCCTGTTTTTAAAAAATAGGGGACAAGATAAGGTATTTCTTGTCTGCACTGAATTTACCTCTGACTCCATGCTTACGGGTAGTTTTTCTAATCTTTCCTCACCCCAGATTTTCTTTTTATACACTCCGTCTTTACTAATTTCCACATACCAATAATACTTAAAAGAACTCAGTCCGCATGGATTTACAGTATCAGCCTCCAAGAATACATATATAGCGTCATCCTTTATCATCATACTTCCAATTTGTGGATAGCTATATCTATACTCCATCTTATTATAAAGCCCCTCTGCCTCAAGCAATGACTCAAAAAATCTTTTCCTAGTCTTTTCTGTTGTAAATATAGGATGTAATATATCTTCAAATATTATCGTATTTTTATCTTTATCATATTTAAAAAACGTAAAGCTGTCGTCAGCCATCGCTTCAAAACTCACACGACAAACAACAGGGTAATTAGCATTTTCTCCTCCTGTTGAGATCTCTGTTATATTTTTTGCAATACAAGGTTTTTCTATATTTATAGGAGTAAATGATTCATCATATTCTCCCATTTTCCATGCCTCATTTTCACTGATTAAAATAATACCGTCATCTGTATTAAGTAAGAGTTTACCGGCTCTTTTATTTTCTGTATTAATCGGAATAAACTTATATTCATTATCCCTTAACCACAAAACACCATTGTTCTCACCACAGTAAATAACAAACTCATCCTTTGCTCTGGCAAAATGATTCTTTGAATATATCGGTGCATACTTATATGATACCTCCGAAAGTTTTATATTCTCTACCTGCCACTCAGAAAGCTTTTCAAATTTTATTTCCATAGTTAAATCTCCACTATTCTATCCGCAAAGTCTCTTGCTTCATTTATATCATGTGTCACAAAGAGTACACTTCTTCCACAAGTATACTCTTTTATAACTGTCATTGCCACAGCTTTTGTCTTTTCATCAAGACCCTTTAAAGCCTCATCAAATATATAAAAGCTCTACCGTTCTTGAAAGGCATCTTGCCAGTGCCACTCTTCTTTTTGGCCACCGCTCATAGTGTTTATATTTTTTTACTTTCTATACCAAGCTTGTCTAAAAATTTCTTTTTGCAATTTCTTTATTTCCGGTCATAAGGCATACATTTGAAATTGCACTGAAATCTTCACTCAGTCTGTCTTCTTGAAATACTGTAGATATTTTTCTTTGGTAAGTCCATCTCACCGCAATCAGGTGCTTCAAAGCCCATTATAATATTCAATATGGTGGTCTTTCCCTTTCGGACTTTCCCATAAATGCAACATGTTCGCCATCAGCTATTTCCAGTGTGAAATCTCTTAAAACTTCTGTGCCATCAAAGCTTTTATATATTTTTTTAAAAACATCAATACACCCTCTTTATCAATCCGAAAAATCTTTTCATTATAAATATTATCAATCTTTCAAAAATTGCACTGCACAGTATTACTATTAGAGTAATGGCAAATACCTTTGAAGTTTCAAGATAGATTTTGGCATCAAATAAGAAAAATCCTAAAGTATTTTTGGGTCTGCCTATCACCTCAGCCGCAATACCTGACTTAAAAGCAATTCCCATTGAAGCCACACTTGATGATATCAAAAATGACTCCAGCCCCGGTAAATATATGTATATAAGTTTTGCCTTTTTACCAAGTTCATATATTTTAGCCATCTGCAGCATCTTCACATCTACAGACTTTAATCCTTCCAGTGTATTGGCATAAAATATGGGCATTACCATAAAAAAACATACTAAAACCGAAAGTGCCTCACTTCCAAGCCATATAAGTATTATGATGACAAATGATGCTACCGGTACTGAGCGAATTACCATAATATATGGTGAAATATAAATCTCAAACAATTTAAATCTGTATGAAAGTCCTGCAAGGAATATTCCTACTCCGCCACCAGCTAAAAATCCCAAAAAGTATTTTAAGTATACTTTTTCCAAGTCCCATCAAAAATACATTCTTCCCCAAGCTCAAACAATGCTTTGACTACTTCTACAGGGGATGAAAGTAAAAATGACCTGTTTAAAATCATTGCCGATATTTGCCAAAAACAGCAGTGCAAGAAGCACTGCTGTAATTTTATATTTTTATTTATATTCATAGACTATTTTTCCGGTATAATAGAACTCTTCTCCAGGCAATGCACCACCTACAGACTTAGGATTTAAATTAAACAATGTCATTAAATAGTCCTCTGTAGCGCTCTTCATCTCATCTCCTGTTATAGATACCAGATTACAATATGGTATTGCCTTAGCTGCGATAGGTGCCTTAATGATATCATTTGCCTCTACCAGCTTAGATGCCTCTTCCACGTTTTCATTGATCCATTTTACCGAATCTGTATAGTTGGATATAAACTCCTCTACAAGTTCCTTATTTGATTCAAGAAAATCATTTCTTACAAACAAACCTGCAGTGACAAGTTTTCCACCTGTTCCAAGTGCATCCCACTCCTTTGTAAGATCAAGTACTGTATTTAAGTTCTGCACTTTTGTCTGAGCAACTGTTACAAATGGCTGTGGCAACATAACTATTGCATTGTCCATATTCTCAATAGCTGCAAGACTCTCATCAGCTGATGATTTCCAGTCCATAGTAACATCTGTGTTTATATCAAGTCCATGTCCCGAGTATATAGCTAAGACTATACTCAGGTGTAGCACCCTGACCATGTGCTATTATTGTCTTCCCCTTTAAGTCTTCTACGCTCTTTATACTTTGCTCTCCTTTTCAAGTATATAAAGAACACCCTAGAGTACTTATATCAAGCATAGTCACCTTACCGTCTGAGTTATTGAAAAGTACAGATCCCATATTTACAGGCAAAGTCGCAATATCCACTTCTCCGTTTAGAAGCTTTGGTGCCATTACATCAGGAGCTGACTCCATATCAAAACTAACACTATAGGCAAGGCTTCCCTTGTTTGCATCATCCAAGAGTTTTACAAGTCCCATACTTGTAGGGCCTTTTAATCCACCGAGCTTTATGGTTCCAAGGCTTTCTTCATTTGCACCTGCAGTGCTTGATTCTGTGCTCTCCGCCACACTGCTCTCAGCACTTGTACTGCTTTCATTTACATTTGCCTTTGCACAACCTGATAATGCCAATAATGCACATGCCATTACCGCTAATATTCTTTTTTTCACTACTACCTCCAAAATATATTTATTCTGAGCTAAAACATATTTTTCCTCTTGTAAAAAAGAGCAAAACCATAAAGGTTTTTACTCTCTTATTTTAATTAATTTCTATAAAAATATCAATGAATTAATTCTGAATGTTGTCGATACCGTCCTTGATGTCTTTCTTCACATCCTCAACCTTGTCCTCAACATTTTCCTTAACTTCATTAAATGTATCTACAGCCTGATCCTTTACTTCCTCAGCCTTATCAGCTACATCTTCAGCCTTGTCCCTTAACAGCCTCTTTTACTTCCCTCAACCCTTATCCTCTACTGCATCTTTAACTTCTTCAGCCTTCTTACCTACAGTATTCTTTACTTTTTCGATTTCAGCATTAAGACTATCTATATTCTGGAAACGTGCCTTTATATTCTCACAGAATTCCTTTATTTCCTCAGGCACTTCTTCACCCTTGGCAAATTTATCAAAAGAGCCTCGCTTGATTTTCTTCTTTTTCCTTCTCAATCTCCAACCTCTCTGCAGCGATCTTTGAATTGAGCTTGCTTATCTCTAAAAGCGTCATTGGTCTTATCGCTAACCTGTTTAGCAAGGTCACCTGCTGCTGCTCCCAAGTTCTTTGCAACATCACCTAATTGATCAAAAAAATCCCATTTTACTATCCTCCTTTTAATACCCTGACAATTTATTACTAAAATGTCAAATCTTGCCCAAATGCAATTTAGACAAGTATAACAAATAACTTTGAAGTAAACATTAATATTTACTTAAATCCTATTATATATTTTTAAAAAGAATAAGTCAACTTAGTTATTTAGATTTATACATCAATTACTATCTTCCTGCAAACTCTGCAAAGATAGGCGGTGCAACATATTTCACCCCAAACGGAAGCTTGAGTTTTACATCCTTTTTATCAAAAGTTGAACATATAATTTAGACTGCTTCTGTTCTCATAATCACTCTTCCACTTAAGTGAATATCTTCCGGGAGGTATACTCCCTTTTTCCATTGCTCTACCACAATATGGACATTTCTTATAATAACTTCCCATAATCTCCCTTTTAATAAATCTATGAACCCAATATCATATTTAAAAAGCACAAAGGGCATATACTCACCCTAAAGTAAGTATACACCCTTTTATTAAAAATAATATAGAAGGTAACAAATTTACATCAAGCTGAGGAATAATTCCTTAATATCCTCAAACTTAGGATCTCTTGGATTGCCCGGTCTGCAGGCATCATCCATTGCTGACTGTGACAAAAGTCTACATCCTCAGGTTTTACTATTTCTTTTTAAATCCTTTGGAATGCCTACATCTTCAGAAAGCTTCTTTTACTGCATCAACAGCCGCCTTTTTGTACTCTGCTTCGCTCATATTCTCTGTGCCTTCAACACCCATAGCCTTAGCCACATCTCTGAGCTTCTCGCCAACTGCATCAGCGTTATATTCCATAACTGTCGGAAGAATAATAGCGTTTGCTACACCATGAGGTGTATCATACAATGCACCAAGACCATGTGCCATTGAATGAACTATTCCAAGTCCACAGTTAGAAAATCCCATTCCGGTCAGATACTGTCCGATAGCCATTCCTTCTCTTCCCTCTGCAGTGTTTTCTACTGCACCGCGAAGTGACTTTGCAATAAGCTCGATAGCTTTTAAGTTGAACATATCTGTAATAATGTTAGCACCCTTTGTAGTATATCCTTCGATAGCATGTGTAAGTGCATCCATACCTGTTGAAGCTGTAAGTCCCTTTGGCATGCTTGACATCATATCAGGATCTACGAATGCTACTACAGGAATATCATGTGGATCTACACACACGAATTTTCTCTTCTTCTCTACATCTGTGATAACATAGTTTATAGTAACTTCTGCTGCTGTACCTGCTGTTGTCGGTACTGCAAAAATAGGAACACAAGGGTTCTTTGTAGGTGAAAGTCCCTCAAGACTTCTCACATCCTCAAACTCAGGGTTTTGTAATAATTATTCCGATAGCCTTAGAGGTATCCATAGATGAACCGCCACCGATAGCTATTATATAATCTGCACCTGATTTTTTGAAAGCCTCTACTCCGCTTTGAACATTTTCAATTGTCGGGTTTGCCTTAATATCAGAATAAATCTCATACTCAAGACCCTCTTTATCAAGCAAATCAGTAACCTTTTTTGTTACATTGAACTTAATCAAATCCGGATCTGAACAAACAAAAGCTTTCTTGAAACCTCTAAGCTTTGCTTCTTCTGTAATGCTTAAAATAGCACCCTGTCCATGATATGATGTTTCATTTAATATGATTCTGTTAGCCATAATGAATCCCCCTAATAATCTGTCACTTACTGACCAAAATTACACAACACCCTTTTGCAACATTATATTGCCATAGAGTGCCTTCTCTGATGTAGCAATAATCAAATAAGCTTTTCTTGCTTCATCGTAAAATTTAAATCTTTCGATGCTTCCGATAGCATCTTGCCTTGTATCATATTTTGATACAATTTCTTTGAACTCATCCCAAATAGGAGTCGCTACTGTATCTCCCGGTACTTTTTCCATAATACTAACCGGGTGTGCGTCATAGGGTATCAAGTGGAAAGAGCTTTAATATAGCATCCAATATCTCACATACACCATGACCGTCCATTTCTTATGATATGGGCATTCTTCCCCACACTATGTGTGGGAAATTGCTCGATCTGCAATGACCAATCTGTCAGAATGACCCATTTCACAAAAGGTATTTTTAAAAGTTCCGGTGATATTATCTCGGGTATACCTTTTAACATATTTACCTCTTATTCATATAAACATGGAGCAATCTTTGGATCTTCCATGTTATCCTTGTTGTACCATAAAGCACCTGTATCAACGTCTGATACGCTCTCGCCGTTTGCTGCCTTAACTGCAAGCTCAACTGCCTTATATCCGATTTGTACAGGATCCTGTGTTACACTACCTGCAAATAAACCGTCTTTGATTGCCTGAAGCTGCTTCTTACCTGCGTCAAATCCAACTGCAACAACTTTTCCTTCACCGATCTTATCAAGACCTTCGTTAGCTGTGATGATAGCATTTGCTGCAAACTCGTTTTGAACCATAGATTGCGATAAGATCTGACTTCTCTAAGATAGCTGATGCAACAGCTGCGCCGTCCGCATCCTTAACTTCTGCAGGGATACCTACATCGATAACTACAGGAGCGCCTGCCTTCTCATTCTTTAAGCTGTCATGTCCTTCAACTGAAACTTTGTCTTCTCCAACAAGCTTTGTCATCTCCTCAACGAAGCCCTTTGTTCTCTCAACGATTGACTGTGAGTTTGACTCCTGAGCAACAACACCGATTCTAACTGTGCCTGAAGCACCATCAATTTTGTCTTTGATAAGCTCATATGTCTCTTTAGCTGCTAACTTTGTCCTGCTGCAAGGTTGTTTGTAGATGCATTAGCCTTAATAGCTCCTGCCGGTGCATCCGGAACACCTGAGTCAAATCCGATAATTGGGATGCCTGCATCCATTGCTGTCTGGATTGAACCTAAACTTGCCTGTGTGTCAAGTGCTGCGAAACAAATAGCTGTTGGCTTTTGTGCAATAGCTGCATCCAAATACTCAATCTGCTGTGCGATTGCTGACTCATTGTCAGGACCCTGGAATGATACTTCAACACCAAAAATCTGCTCCTGCCTGCATAGCACCCTTCTCAACTGCCTTCCAGAACTGATGCTGGAATCCCTTAGCGATAACGTTGATCTTCTTTCCGTCAGCGCTAGCCTCCGCCTTTGTCTCCTCAGCCTTTTGAACTGTCTGCCTGTGCTGCTGTTGTCTTCTCAGCCTCACTTGAACCACTGTTTGATCCTCCACATGCCGCTAATGACATTGCCATCAAACTTGCTACTGCAATTGCTAAAAATCTCTTCTTCATAATTTCCTCCTTATTAACCCTTTCTTTTTCTATTTAAGATATCCATATACACAGCGAATACTAAAATGATTCCTGTGATGAAGAGCTGATAATGTGACTGTACTCCGATGTATGGGAAACCGATCTTAAGTACTGTCATGATAAACACACCTATAATTGTTCCAACGATTGAACCGACACCACCTGAAAGTGATGTTCCACCGATAACTACTCCTGCGATAGCATCAAGCTCGAATCCGTTACCTGTGTTTGGCTGTGCTGTTGAGAATACTGCTACATATGCAAGTCCTGCAAGTGCTGCGAACACACCTGAGAATACATAAGCAAGTGTCTCATATTTTTTTACATCAATACCGGAAAGTCTTGTAGCTTCCTTGTTTGAACCTATTGAAAGTATATATCTTCCAAGTCTCGTCTTGTTAAGTACGATTGCCATTACTACTGCACATACTGCAAGTAGTATGAAACCTGTTGGGAAATTCTTTGGAAAGAGGCCGCCACCTTTTGTTACCATGAATATCTCTCTAAACCAAGCACCTGCACTATCACCCTGTGGGAATGATATGGTTTTTGTCTTTGATACGATTGATCCCAAACCTCTTGATACCATCATGGTTCCGAGTGTGGCTATAAATGCCGGCAACTCAAAATGTGATACCAAAATACCGTTTATAAGTCCGAATACCGCTCAACTAAAAAGCATTATCAATATAACAACAAACATCGGTGCACCTTTTTCCATAAAGGTTCCGCCTATAAGTGCAGAGCATATAGCAACTGTACCTATTGAAAGGTCTATACCACCTGTAGCAATAACAAAAGTAACTCCGATTGCCACAGATGCTACATAGTAAGCTGACTTTTGAAATGTTGGTAAATGTTGTAGCTTGTAAGAACTTATCTGTTAACAGTGAAAACACTATACATATTACTACCAGCGCGGCGATAACCACCGCCTGCTGATTTGAAAAAATCTTTTTTAGGTTCATTATTTTGCCCCCTGTCTATTTGTTGCACATGTCATGATTCCCTCCTGACTGGCCTCAGAAATGTCAAGACAACCTGTTATTCTGCCTTCACACATTACTACGACTCTGTCGCTCATTCTGAGTACTTCCGGCAATTCCGATGAAATCATTATTATGGATTTGCCTTCTTTAACTAATCTTTCCATCAAATCATATATTTCACTCTTGGCACCTACGTCAATACCTCTTGTAGGTTCGTCAAATATCAATATTTCAGAATCCTTTACCAACCACTTCGCTATAACGACCTTCTGCTGGTTTCCACCTGAAAGTTTCTTTATAATCTGTGTAACACTTGGTGTTTTGGTTCTTAATTCCTGAACATATTTTTTTCACTGACAGTTTTGACTTTTGAACCGTCTATAAACAGTCCTTTTGTGAATTTTTTTCAAGTGAAGATAGACAGGTGTTTTCTTCTACTGATTTGTCTACCAAGAGTCCATATCTCTTTCTATCTTCTGACAGATAACCGATACCTGCATTCACGGCATCCTTTTGTGGATTTTATACTTACTTCCTTACCGTGAATAAATATCTTACGGAATCCATAGGGTCGGCACCGAATATAAGTCTTGCAACTTCTGTTCTTCCTGCACCCATAAGTCCTGAAAAACCGAGTATTTCACCTTTTCTCAGTTCAAATGAAACATTCTTTACATGCTTTCCTCGGTTCAGGTTTTCACATCTGAGTACTACTTCCGCATCCGCACTTACGTCAGATTTGGTCTTTGGTTCCATAAAGACTGTTCTTCCAACCATCATCTTAATGATATCGTCTTTTGTACACTCCTTTGTTACCAAAGTACCTACATATTCTCCGTCTCTCATGACAATAACTTTGTCTGAGATAACATTAATTTCGTCCATTCGGTGTGAGATATAAATTATTCCTGTGCCCTTATCTCTTAAATCATTTATAACTTTGAAAAGTTCTTCAATCTCAGAGTCTGTAAGAGCTGCTGTAGGCTCATCAAATACGATAACCTTTGCATTTGTTGATATAGCCTTTGCAATCTCAACCATCTGCTGCTTTCCTACAGTAAGACTTCCTATCTTTACATTCGGATTTATATCTACATTAAGCTTTTTGAACAGTTCCTTGGCATCCTCAGCCATCTTTGCATCATCTATAAAGATTCCTTTTTTCCTCTCTTTTCCGATGAAAAGATTCTGTGCCACAGTCAGATCGTTCATCATATTTAATTCCTGATGAACGATTGCAATGCTCCAGCCTCTTCAGATTCGGATACCGACTTATACTCTACTTCTTTTTCCTTCAGAGGTTACAGTACCCTCATCCTTAGAATATATTCCTGTCAAAATCTTCATAAGAGTGGATTTTTCCGGCACCGTTTTTCACCCATCAGTGCAACTACTTCACCCTTATTAAGTTCAAGTTCCGCATTCTTTAATGCTGCAACTCCGGAGAAAGATTTCTTTATATTTTTCATTGTTAGTAATGCTGACATAAAATCTCCCCCTTATTTGTTTTCTTTACTAACCCTCTGACCATATGTCTTGAACTTCTCAGCCATCAAAACCATCTCTTCATGAGGTAATATTACAGGCTCACCAATAGCCTTTGCCTTTGTATAAACCTCAGAGCAATACTCTATCTCTTCTACGATATTGAAAGCGTTGAGAAGATCATTTGCACCTGCAAGAATTCCATGGTTTGCCAATATAACGGCTTTTCTGTCCTTCATTGCCTCAAAAGCATTCTTTGCAAGCTCAGGACTTCCGTATGTAGCATACTCTGCCACTCTTACAGTCTCGCCGGCTACAGCAATCATATAATGGGTTGCAGGAAGTTCCTGTCTAAGACAAGACATAACAGTTGCATACATTGTATGAGCATGAATAACCGCATCGATATCATCTCTGTACTTATATGGCATTACATGCATTGCCCACTCTGATGAAGGAGTTCTGTTACCTTCTATCACATTTCCGTCAACATCTATGATAACGATATCCTCAGGCTGTATCTCAAAGAAATCTATTCCTGAAGGAGTGATTGCCACATGTCCGTTCTTTCTGTCAAATATACTCAGGTTACCACCTGTACCTTTGGTAAGTCCTGCTTTTACAAGTTTCTTTCCGTACTCTATTAAAAGCAGTCTTTCCTTCTCCATCAACATAATATTTTTCCCCTTTACTATCAAGAGGGCAAATTGCCCTCCTGCATTTAATTTTTACTTATAAAGCGGACCATAGTAAGCACATGCTCTGTAGTCCTGTCCCTCTAAATCAGCTGTTCCAAATCCGTTAAATGAATGTGGTCTGAATATTCTCTCGTCCTCAATATTATGGAATGCTACAGGGATTCTGAGCATTGAAGCTAATGTAAGAAGTCTGTCTCCTACATGTCCCTCTACTGTTGCACCGTGGTTTGCACCCCACTTAGCCATAACATTATATACTGAATCTGCAGCGCCTACGCCAATCTTTGGTGCAAACCATGTTGTCGGCCAAGTCTTGCTTGTTCTCTCATCAAGGATTCTATGTACATCATCATCAAGTACACATGTATGTCCTTCTATTACCTGAAGTGTAGGTCCTACACCTTCAACCATATTTACTCTGATCATTGTAACAGGCATCTCTGCTGCTGTCTTAAAGTGTGATGAGAAACCGCCGCCTCTGAAGTATTCATAGTCAGCTCTGCACCAGTCGGTAGCCTCACAGCAAGCCTTAACATCTGCATCTGTAAGGTTCCACCACTCCTTCATTGTTCCGTTACCGTTCTCATCCTTAGCTGCAGCACTTGCATCCAGGCAGCTTGCACCTGAGTTGATAAGATGGATGATACCGTTCTTAGCATATCCGGTGAGTTCTTTTCCGCTGACTCTCTTTACTGCATCAGGTGACCAATATGTTCTAACATCTGAGAATATTGGAGCCTTACATGTAGAAAGCCATCCAAACATCATAGCTACACCGTTTAATGTATCATTCTCAGTTGCAAATGGTGTCGGCATCTTCTTACCGTTCCAGTTGAAGCCTGAAGCCATAATAGCCTCTGTAAAGTCTGCGTTTGGAAGCCAGTCTGTCCACATTCTCTGTCCCTGGAATCCACCTGAAATACCGTTTCTTCCAAGTGACTCCTCATGCCATCCCATTTCTGCAAGCTTTGGATTTCCTTCAAGAATATCTCTTACTACCATTGCATGCTTTACACAGAATTCCCACTGCTTATCATCTTCAATATGTCTTGATTTCTTGATTATCTCAGGGAAGTCCTTACCTGCATTGATATCCATACCCTCTTTTGCAGTATTCCTTTACCCATGCAAGGGGCTCTTTCAAACTCTTCATGATCATAGATACCAAGTGTAATTCTTCTAAGAACCTCTGTCATATCTACCCATTCAGTTCTCATTCCCAGATACTTCTGTAAGAAGTCTACGTTTACCACACTACCTGCAATACCCATAGATACCGAACCGATATTTACATATGACTTATTCTTCATGATACCGACTGCAACTGCGCCTCTTGCAAAGTCTAAAATCTTCTTTGCAACATCTGCTGTGATAGTTGTCTCGTCCTTATCCTGAACTTCTGTTCCATAAATTGAGAATGCAGGAAGTCCTCTCTGTGCATATGCAGCCATAACAGCAGCAAGGTAAACTGCACCCGGTCTCTCTGTTCCGTTGAATCCCCAAACAGCTTTAATTGTGTTTGGATTCAAGTCCATTGTCTCTGTTCCGTAGCACCAGCATGGTGTAACTGTAAGTGTTCCGACTACATTCTGATTTGCAAAGAACTCTTCACAAATAGCAGCCTCTGCACCACCACCGATAGTTGTGGGTGATATTACTACCTCTACCTTTTCTCCATCAGGATATCTTAAGTTGTCCTCTATAAGTTTAGCCGCTCTTTTTGCCATTCCCATTGTCTGTTCTTCAAGTGACTCTCTAACGCCGCCCCATCTGCCGTCGATTGTAGGTCTTATACCTATCTTTGGATGATTCATATTCCCTCCTTATTATTTTGAATCTATTCTTTTTATCTCGCATGATCCTAAGATCAATTCAATACCGCTTTTTAAATCATTTTACTTCATTAAGATGTAATAGTGAAAGAAGAATATTTCCAAGAGCTGAACTCTCATAGGGTCCCGCCTTTACATCTACCCCCATTTTATTTTGCAATCATAGATGTAAGTACGCTTGACTTAGCACCGCCCCCGATCATATGGATCTTCTTGAAATTCTTATTCAAAATCTTTTTCAATATCGGCCTTTTACTTCCATATACTTTTGCTACCATGCTCTCGTAAATAACAGCAAAATAGTCAAAGTCATGTTCAGGAGTATTGCCACCCTGATTTCTTATAAAATTATCAATCTCACTCTTTACATCAATACCCTCTTTTGCGAATATTTCCGCATCCATATCTATGAGTGAAAGTTTCTTATCAAGTTTGTTTACATAATCACTGATATCATCAAATGGAATTTTTTTCCCTCAAGCCTTGCTTCAAGCTGTGCTTTATACTTTTCCAACAGATAAAGTCCTGTGATATTTTTGAAAAACATAGGTTTTGAGTCAAATCCCAATTCATTTGTAAGATTATTCTCATAAGCTTTTTTTCGTCTATGATACATTTATCCACCACGCTACCTATAAGTGACCATGTTCCACAACTTAAGAACATACTGTCTTCATCAAAGGAAGCTGTCTGTCATAAGAAGTGCACTTGCAGTATCATGCGTACATACCGGTATCACATCGATTGAAAGTCCCCTTAATGCCTCTATTCCCGAATCTTTTGTATTGCCGACTACTTCTGTAGCTTTTACAATCTCGGAACCAGACTTTTTGAGTTCAAGTTTTTCAAATATAGTGTCTGAAACTTTTTCTCTGTCCCATATCATAAAGTCCTGTTGTGGACCAGATAGTTTCTTCTCCTATTTTCTTTCCTGTAAGCATATAGAAAATCAGATCCGGCATCATAAGCATTTTATCTGCCTTTTTCATATATGTCAGGATTTAACTTCTTTAATGTAAGCAGCTGGAATATTGTATTTATGGTCATTATCTGATTTCCACTGTTTTTGAATATTTCAAGCTCACTTATCTTTGCTTTCGCTTCTTCTCTTCCTATAGCATATTTCTCATCTCTATAGGAGAATGGAGTATCTATAAGTTTTCCGTCCTTATCGATTACTCCGAAGTCAACGCCCCATGTATCAATACCGATGCATGACACATCCTTGTTCTCAATGATTGTACTGACTATTTTTTCTAAAATAGCATCAAAGTCCCAGTACAATCTTCCGTTTTTATTCTTTATACTATGGGCCATTCTCATAACTTCTTCTGTTACGAGTTTTCCATCCTTAACATATCCGATAATACCTCTAATGGATGTTGCACCCATATCGAAAGCCAATACTCTTTTCATACTTCACCAACTTTCAATAATAAAATCGGCAATCTTTCGGAAATATGCTACAACCCCCAAAAAATTTTTAAAGCTCTTTCCCTTGTTTTTGTTTTTATTTTCATATCTACGAAACATTGCCGAAAATGTTTTTCAGTAAAGACAATATAACATATTTAATAATAAAAATATATATGGATATATTCTTGAATACTTTTTATTTTATGCTATAATGTTCATGTATGAATGTTCAAACCTGTCGGTAACTCCTATATTTTGCTTAACGGAAGTTACTGTAAAATAAAAGTAAGAGGATTATTTATGGATTCGAATGGAAGAAAACAACAGATACTTGATGTTTTAAATAAGAGCAACGGTATATCAAGTATAGACAGCTTATGTCATAGAGTTTTTGCTTCACGCTCTACTATAAGAAGAGATTTGATTGCACTTGAAGAAGAGGCATTGTAAAGAGATCTCACGGCTATGTATCTGTGATTGAGAAATCAGCTAATGAAAGTCCTATAGGTATGAGAAGGATAGAAAATCTGGACAAAAAGCAGATTATTGCCGGCAAGACAGCACCTCTTTTAAAAGACGGTATGGTGATATTTTTGGACTCATCATCAACAGTCTGTCAGTTGGCCCCTTTGCTTAAATTAAGGCATAATATCACCATCATTACCAATGGTATCAATATCGCAAATGAACTTTCAAATGCGCAGGATTTGAAATGTTTTCTATGTCCCGGTGTATTAAAACATAAAAGTTTGTCCATAGTTGGAGAATTTGCTTCAAGCTTTATTAAAAACTTCAATGCGGAGCTTGCGATTATTTCATGTAAAAGCCATTAATACCAAGGGCATATTTGAGGGTGATGATTCTCAGGGACTTGTTAAAAAAAGTATGATAGAGAATGCAAACAAGACTGTACTTCTTTGTGACAACACAAAGGAAGAAGCCGGTGGATTTTTCAAACTTACAGACTTCAGGGATATTGACGTTTTAATTTCAAACGGACAATTCTCACCTGAACTTGATGAAATTCTTTCAAAAAACATCTCTAAGATAATATAAATATAAAAAGAACTGAAGTCTTTCTTAAATGCGAAAGTCTTCAGTCCTTTATATCTTTATTTGAAATAATTTTTCCCATTGTCCGGTTCCCTGATATAGGGATATGAAGATATCCTACTTCGGCACCTGCAGACTTATCTGTCTCGTTGGTAGATACTTTTGCCCTTCCCCCGACATTTCGGATTTCATAACGCTTCATACCTACATTTCTTTCATCCTGATCATCCGAATCACTGATATATACAGCCTTCAACTTTCCGTTCAGATCATATTCAGCACCCCACAAAGTAACTATATGATTACTCTTTGAAAATACTTTTATGAGAAAAGTCCTACTATACCACCATTACTCAAAAATTTCTTTAAGAAGATTACTTAAGGATTCATAGTTTCCACCATAAGTACGGTCTGTAAGTTTTTCCCCTTTGAAAACATCATAGAAGAATCCGCCGTTATTATTTGGAATAAGCTCATCACTTTCTATATTTGTTCCACCCTTTGGATTTGGAGTATATCCGTTAATAAATAAATCCATCAAAAGATCCGAATAAAAACCTCTCTCATTATATCCGTACAGCACCTTATACAGCTCAAATATTTTACTATTCTCAGTATTTTCAAAGGAAGTTTTTAAATCTGAAAGTTTTCTGTTTGCACGAATTATATCACCGTTTTTTTCTATATATCTGTCAACATATTCAATATTTTGATCAAACCACCAATGAAGCATATTTGATGATACCGCTGCAAAGCAAAGATTTTTATCTATATCGGTATTTCCACCGCTTCTTGTTTTATTAACATCATACCATCCGTCTCCGCTTGAATATGGTACAGTATATGTTATATAAGTATCTTTTTCCACCTTGTGTAATCTCTTTTATGAAAATCTCCGCCTTTCTCCCATAACAGGTCCGTTAATTCCCCTTACCCATATAATGGTTCTGATTTCACTCGTCTTCATTTGTGTACTGAACAACATTGTCATTCTCTGAAGTAATCAATGATTCTTTAAACTTTTTGGCTCTGTCCTGTGTACTCTCTTTACTTTTGTCCTCAGCAATTTTACTTTCCTTTTGCCCTGTATCCTTTTTCCTTCTTCTTTCGGTATCTCTACATTGGAAGAAGTGGCCGGTTTTATAGGGTTCTCACTCGACTTTTTGGTATCCTCTTTATTTATATTTTTCTATGCTTCCGGCTTTCTCATTATTACCGGTTTTTATTATCTGCAATTAAGCTGTTATTTTTATCCGGGCTTAAGTCTTGTCTTGAACCTACCAAGTCTTCACTTTTCTCAGAACTTGAGTTTTCAACCGTTACATTTGATTCTTTTAATATTTTGTTTTCTTCTCTTTTTTTCTACTTTTATTTAAACCGCTTGAGCCACCGCTTCCTCCGGTATTTTCACCAATATTTGAGCCGGCGCTTTTACCTGAATTTCCACCACTACTTGAGCCACCGCTTTTACCTGAACTTCCACTACCACTTGAGCCGCCACTTTTACCGAGGGCTTCCTCCTCTGCCTGAGCCGCTACTTTTATCGGTACTTCGGTTTTCTTTGCTGTATTTGATGAGCCCTGCGAGGAATTATCTGTGCTTATACCTTTTACCGGCTTCATAATACGCAATTCCGCTCTCATTTATCCATCTACCTGTGGTATCAATTCTATATCCACCGACAACAGTATTTGCATACATCTTTCCATATGAAGCTTTATCTGTTCCTTCAAAATAGTAACAATATCCGTCTATCCACTGCCAGCCTGATAAAAGTACTCCCTCGTTGGCAGTTTTAGAGCTGTCTAAAAAAATACCAATTATTTGCGGCGTCCATATACCAACCGGTTTTTAAACTTCCGTCTTCATTAAAGAAATACCAATTATTATTTATCTGCTGCCAGGCTTTTAGAGCCTTATCTTCTTTATAATATTTCCATTTATTATTTTCCTGTTTCCATCCGTCAGCACCTGCATATGCATTAAAGGACATCAACATTGTAAGCCCCAAAACTGCCGGGACAAATCTATTCTTTTTCACTTTACTACCCTTTCATTACTCAAAATTGCACAAAAATCAGCCACATCAATATGACTGAATTTTTTTGTAAACAATTGTATAATACTACATTTTATTTTAAATATCCATTATCATTTATATGATATTACATCCCAGATCTCTTTTCGGTTCAAGTCCCAGTTTCCAAACTGCTACTCCCGCCAAGTCCGCTTCCTTTACCGCATCCATTTTAAGCTTCATAGAACGCTCATCTTCCATCCATATATACTTGGTGGCATTTCCCACTGTAGTTTGCCCTACATACTGTCCTACTTCCTCATCCCATGTAAGATTTACATTATTTTCCTTTACCCATGTAGCTGCTCCCACCATTCCGAGCGCCGTTGATGTAACCTTATCATTTTCCTTGGTCCAAACTCTTGTATATACCGGAACAGCATTTATAAGTTTTTCCTTAGGTACTTCTGTAAGGCTGTCTGTAATGGAATTTTTTACAAAGTCTATAGAAGCACTGCTTCCTTCATCAGATCCGCTATAATGCTCATCATATCCCATGTTTATCACATAATCCACAACTTCAGCCAACTCATCTCTCTCATAATACATATTGTAGGATGCCGGAATCGGAACATCTACACTCAACACTATTTTATTATTTCTGCAAGAAACAGAAAGCTCTCTTATAAACTGAATAAAATGTGGTGCATTATCCTGAGTGAGTGACTCAAAATCTATATTTATTCCGTCAAAACCATATTTCTTTGCATCTGCAATCATATTTGAAATAAGATTTTTTCTGTTTTCGGAAGAAGACAATATCTTTAATGTACTGATATCCTTACTGAAATTATCAATTAAAGGCCATACCTGTAAGTTCTTTTTTATGTGCCACATCTACATAATCTTTACTTGCTATAGAAGTATAATTGCCATTATTATCTGAAAGTTTGAACCATGTCGGTGATATTACATTCATTCCTCTTGTATTTGCAACAACCTTCTCCATACCGCTGTTTTGCGGCAGCTGTCGTTACCTGGTGCCATCCTAGAACAACCTTCTCATCCATTGATATGGAAGTATATTCCGGCTTTACAAACGCACTTTGTCTTTCGGCTTGTGTGAAATTTTTTTCAAGTGATTTTTCTTTACATATCCCATCAAACCGCTTTGTGTGAAAAACTTTATACCACTTCTCATTTTGCTCAACTATTGTAACATTTTCATCTTTCTTAAGTTCTGCATTTTCTATGCTTGCAGACCAATTATCGGCATCCACTCTCAGTCCCGACTTTGACTTTATTGTAGCAACATCATAACTACCGAAAGTATTGATTGATATACACTCTTTTAATTTCACTGTCGGTATATGAATCTACCCATACATCTGTATAAGCCTTTATGGTTTCTATAGACAGATAAACCTTTCCGTCCGATTCAAGCAAAAGCGGCTTTCCGTTATTATCCACATTCTCAAAATTTGCATATACTATTTCTGTAGGCAAAGCGTATGAAAGAAGCTTTTCATCATCACTGTAATAAAATTTATCATTGAGTATGGCTCTGGTCCAATTTAGAGGTACATATACCACTCCATCTTTATATATTGCTTTGGCCTTTTTGCAAAAGAATAATTATATACAAGCGCTACATCATCACCCTCAACCTGATATAACTGCGCCTGTGTAACCTTCTCTTTTGAGCCTATAATTCCATCTATTTCTCTTGATATAAATATAATTCCTAGTATGATACATAGAACTACAACAATACCTATTAAAAACCCTCTTCTTCACTTTTCCTCCATAAAAAAATAAGTTATTGTAAAGTCTTCACTATTATATACTACAAATATGTATAAATATTTAAGAGAATATTTTTTTATAGGCGAAATTTTATGTTCCGGAAAAAGTATCTGAGATTTTTTTATAAACTCTATAATTTAAGCTGTATACCTTTATTTCTTAAATTCTCTATACATTCATGCATATATTCAATATTATGCTCTTTTATAAATTGGATCTTCTATGATTTCCTCTTCAAGATCCATATATTTTTTTCTGCGATTTTCCCTCTGTAATTTTTATCCTTCCATTCCCCTGAAACATTATATCCTCTTTTTCCATCTCATCCATTACCATTAAATGGTATCTGAATAAAAAGATATGGCGAATATGAAAACACATAATCTACGGTTTTATGTTTCTTCTTCCAACCGTTTCCCCTAAGAGCTACAACATTCTCTATGCTGTCCAAGCAGCTGATTTTTAGGTAATAAGTGTATAATTTTTTTCATGCCATAGTCTCATATTATTCTCCTGTTAAGAAAGTGGAGTTTTCCAAATATTCATTTGGGTATTTCTTTAATAAAGTATTTAAATAGTCAATTACAACTGTCTGACTGCTTCTCTCTTCCATATATCCATTTAATATATTAAATAGTTCTTGTTTCTCTACAGCACTTGCATCCTCTTTAAAAATATCCCCACACATGAAGAACGGCATTACTGAAATCTTTCCTACTCTCATTCATGTCTTTTTTTATTTTTTTGTATTTTTCTCTTTTCAGAAATGAAACATCCAATTCATTCCCTTTCAGGTACTCTCTTATACCGAGATATTCCTTATGCGATTTACTCAGTACATAGTATTTATTTTTTTCGCCCACAACTCTTCACATTCTTTCCTTATGTTTTTTTATAACTCATACTCTCTTTTCTTTCAAAATACTTGAATGTTTTAATATTATAATAAATTACGTAAGATTAAACAAATTCAAAACTAATATCGTCATATTGTATCAAATATAATTATAATAATATAGTCAAAAGCTTAAAAATAAATCTCTGACGATTCAATATTTACAATATAAAAACTGTCAAAATATATCTCATATCTTGACAGTTATACTTACATAGCTTACTTTTTTTAATATATACTAATTTAATGCATGAAACCTTTCTTCAAGTGCATCTTGTAAAACTCTTGAAATATTTAAGTTCAATCGTTTTGCCTCAACATTCATCCAACTTGGTATAGTCAAATTTTTCCTAACCATTTTTCTTGTCAAGCTTTTTTTCTGTACCTTGTTAAGTCTGCATCTACAGTTGTAATTATACCTTTTGTATAATCAAATTTTTCACCTTCATGAATATTTTTAGCTAAATCTATAGCCTTTTCATAATTTGACGGTCCGGGAATTTCTTTTTTGCTATCCTCAATACTTAAACACTTTAAGCTTATAGCATCCCTAGCCATTTCAATAGCATCCGGCAGATCTTTTCCCTCTGTATATATCATCAAATCCGGAACAAATACTAAGTAAATTTCATCCGACTTTTCAATCAATGTTGGATATACAACTCTCATCTTCTCCTCTTTCAAAAAAATATCATGTTCTTTTTCCATGTCGTTTGAGTTTAAATCCCGCATCTTCCAGCTTTCTTATTAAATCTCTACGCTTCATCGTTTTCTCCTGATATCATTTATACTGTACGTATTTTATGCGTATTTGTCAATATTTTTTTACTTAATTTATTTTTTTAGGAAACAATAAATTAAACATATACTATAAAAAAACTGTCAAAATGTATCTAACATCCTGACAGTTATACTTACATGGCTTTCTTTATTTTTTTCAATATGTTAGGTATCAATGAGCGGCTACCTAGTAAGCCTTTACTGTGACACTTCTTTCATTGATACTTAACAGTTATAAACCATTCTTTATTTGATTTTTTTACATAGAGTCAGACGGTTTTTATGCAATATATAAAAACCTATCTGTCTGCAACTTATATATTCGCTACAACCTGCGTGGGCTTTGCTTTAAGTAGAATTTTTTTATATTTTTTTGTATGTAAAAATCGTATTTGGGATTTTCAGATTGAATAATCATTTTAGAATACTATGATTTCCTGTGCTACAGACTGACAGGTTTTTCATAGAAATTGAATTTTAGAATTTTAACTTTTTATATTGGGGACTTTGATGGCTAAACTATCATTTATAAAAGTTATTTTATAAATTTCTCCTTTTCTCCGTCTTTATATAAAATTATAACCTCCCATCATCTTAACCGCAATATGGAATAGTTGTTCGGTCGATATATGGCAAGATAGATTGTGCAAAAATAAAAAGAGCCCTAAAACAGCTCTCCTTTTTCTACTAATCATTTTTTTGCTCTATAGATATATATGGTCTTTTTCAGATTTGTTTCCGGCAAGATCTATGGCACTTATTTTTTTATACTGTTTTGCCCCTCGTTTAGCGGAAGTTCTATTTGTGTAACTATCTGCGTAGTATTACCGTCTTTACCTTCAATATAAGAAATTGAAGTTTTATCATCAGTACCTATAAGTGAGTCTCCGTTATAAAGATTTAATTTAAATGAATTATCACGTGAGCGAATCTTTATTTTACCATATCGGAATCAAGCTCTCTTTCATATACCTTATAATCAATAAAAGGATTTATCTTATCGTAGAATAATCTTCTTACCATACTTGCCGATTTTCCGTTTTTAGTACTTACCTCAACTTTTTATATTAACATTAAATGCTTCAAGCTTCAGTTTACTTTCAAAAGAATACGCCTCGCCCTTGTATATTACATTTCCATTTTTTTCTATAGATAATATTGCTTTTTACAAAATCTTCTTTTCCTATATTTATTGGACTTGAAAGTTCATTTCCGTCATTATCTACAAGCTTTATTTGCACACTTTCTACACTGTCATCCTCGTCCACATATCCTACAAAACCTGATACATCTATCTGCTTCTCTTCGCCTTCTATATTGCCAAGTACATCAAAAAAACTCAGGTGTTTTAAGGAATACTGCAGGATATGGTTTCTTTTCTGCATTTGACGCAGTAGCATTATTAATTGTAATATCTGTAAAACCTGCTTCTTCCGTGCTCTCATGAGTATTTTGCATAGGCTTTCCGTCTCTAAATACTGTTGTAATATCAAAGCTTGTTTCAATAGGATTTATTGTAAATTCATAACAAAAGCTTGTCCTCATCATATTTAAAAATTGTATTTTTTTGATATTTCGGAGTTTACTTTATTATCCAAAAATTATATTTTCTTCGATATTATCATGTTTCAAAGTAAGTTTATGCAAATGTGACTCTTCATCCGCCAGCTTTATCCTAATCACCGCTTCTTTTTCTATCAGACTGTAAGTCATATCATCAAGTTTTATATCGTTTACATAAACGCTTGCATTTTTATTGCTTATATAGTCAAAAAAGTTAAGGAAATTAATCTGATTATAATTGCCTTCTCTGACATCTGAAAGAGTGGTCCTGCTTTTTATTATCCATATAGTCAATAGCATCTATTATAAGATCTGAAGTATCCGTGAAATATGGACAATGTACTTCAATATCCGAATTTCTGTAACTGTTGGTATAAACATATACTTCCCCCCTTGCAGTCGGACTGTCAGGTACTGCTTCCAAAGGTATATTAAGCTTGCCGTCTTCAACTTTTACAAGCTCTTTTCCATCCTTCATAGGTTCATCTTGGAATCTTATAACAAATGATTTTCCATACCTTATACTTGTATCGGACTTATCATCCTGTGCATATCTTATTGACTGCAAATATACATTCTCTATACCTATTCCCTTATCATGAACATTAAATACAATCTCCTTTATATTGCCGTCAATGTCATTTACCTGCACCTCATCAGCGGTACTTAGATTAGGAGCCATGCTGTCCACACGTAAGGGGAATTTATAGACCTGTTCTCCGTTGCCTCCTACATTATTAGTATTAAGCTTTGCCTTTATACAATATATGTACTCGGCACCGTCCTCTGCAATTCCTTCGCCAATTTTTCCGTCCCATACCGACTCCGGCATAAACTTAAAGCTTTTATTGACTGAAAGTCTGCTAAGCTTCCTTACCTGCTTTGAAACTCCTAAAACTCTTAAAGTTTCCTCTGTCTTAGCATCAAGTATTGAATACTCTATCTGCTCCATATTTCTGAGTGGTGCTATTCTTGCCGCCACATCGGGATAGTACTTACTGTTCGGTGAAAAATATATTTCATTATTGTACAGTGGAAGTTTAAGCATCATACTTGTTCCAAGCATTGAAGAGCTTACTCCCGCATTTTTATTTACAAAAAAATTGTACATTTCTTTTTCACTTCCAAGCTCAGGAAGCTGAAATGCATCTATAGCTTTTTGTTTACCCCAATCTCCGTAAAATCCGAGGAAAGGTATATTAAGATCTGATATACCGTCTTTGTCCTTAAGGCTTATAAAAACCTTCTATAAAGTTATCCTCTTCAAAGTTTACGGCATCCGAGTAATCCATAGTGAAATCTATACTTGCTGATGAATGTGCTTCCCACACTTATCTCTCTGCTTATATTAGACTCATTTGAATGTAATATTTCAGATCTTTGCAGCCTGTATTTACCGTCTGTAGGCTCATAAAGTGCAACCGAATTTATATTATAGCTTTTTTTAATGTCTCCAAAGTTTTTCAAGACTAAGTCTAACATCAAAACTTTTTATCCTTAAGTTCTTTAAGCTCGAGCTTTCCGTCAGCTACATTGTCATTGGTTCCTTCCGCCCTTACTACTACAGTGGTTTTTAATGCATTTTCAATATTTAGAGCACCGCTTCCCTGTTGTCTTACAAAATAGGGTATATCTTCAAAAATCCCTCATCCTTTAAAAGGGGTTGCAGTATTCATAAGTAAAAGTTTTATAAATTCAGAACTGTTATCTGTTTGTATATTCTTTGCCTTTATATATTGTTTAAGTATGGCTGTAGCTCCCGTTACCTGAGGAGCAGCCATGGAAGTACCGGAGACATCCTTATACTTATCGTCTTCAACACTTGAGTATATATGTCCTCCCGGAGCGGTTATCTCCGGCTTAATTCTAAGATCCGGAGTGGGACCCCATGAAGAAAACTTTGAAACACTTCCTGCCGCTACATTGTCGACATCCGTCATTTCAGTAAATATCTCAGGTCTCAGATTATTATTATAACCGTATTCCTCCATTAACTTATCGTAGGTACTTCTTTTTTTATACGGATACAGGTAAGCTTTCCCGCATTACCCGGAACTTCAAGATTGCCGCCTATCTGCTCAGCCATGCTCCTGTTATTGTAAAAAACAATGGCGGCAGGTTTTAATTCGGCTATTGCCTCAAGCTTATCCCCGAATCCTAAGCTGTCCCTTGTGGTAGGAATCTCAAATAGTACCAGCTTACCTTCTATATTTTCTTTTTAATAAGCTCTTGCTTAGCATTTTTAAATCAAATATATCCGCACTTATTATCTTTTTTTCAGATTTTTCTCCTTTATGCAAATCCATCTCTTCGTTTACATAGGCATCCCAGCTGTCTTTCCACCTTATGACATACATATGTCTTTTTAGTATTTTCCATGGATGCAACTGCTATAGTTCCTTCATTTACAGCAGGATTTTGCAATTAAAGCGGTATCATAATTCTCTTTTAAAAGGCTCTACATTATTTATATTTCCGAAGTAATATTTCCGTCATTACCGGCAGCTACCGAAATTACTATTCCGGCTTTTTCTTGCCTTTTCTATAACCTCATTTTTCCGGATAAGCTCTGTTCTCCATTGAAAATCCGGCTGCCGTTCCCAGGCTTAAGTTTATTACATCAGCCTTTAATGTTATAGCATCATCCAAGGCTTTCAACCAGATATCGGTAAATGTTGTAGGATACTCAAGGTCATCTGAAAAGACCTTAAGTGCAAGTATTTGTGCATTAGGCGCCACTCCGAAAATATTATTTTCGACATCATTGGCTGCAGCTATTCCCGATACATGCATACCGTGCATTACACCGAAACTGTTACGTAAGTTCTTATTAAAAATCATAATAATTGTAGCCATAAGGTACTTTATCCGAATAATAAGAACCCTTTAATCCGTTTTTCAGCTATTATCTTTTCTATATCTGCCTTTGTATACATAGGATGTACCGATTCATCCAGTCTAAGTGCCTTATGTCTGTAGTCTATACCTGAGTCTATTACTGCAATAACGCTGCCCTCGCCCTTGTAGCCAAGCGTATTCCACGCATATCCCGAACCTATTATACTGCCGGATGACTTAAGATAAGGTCTTTGAAACTCCTGTGATACATACACGCTTTTTACTCCGGGAAGCGCTTCTATTTTTTTCTATTTCAGTCGCATCGGCACTTAATGATATACCGTTAAATACGGTATCATAATGCCTTATCTCCTTAACATCCGCCTTTATATCCTCATTTTTTTATATCTTTTACAAGCTTTGTCCTGATCTTCTTTCAACTCCTGCTTTTTTTCATCTATAAAGGAATCCTCCAGTTTATCATATTCTATATCTTTATTTATGGCTTCTTCTATCAAGGAGTCCTTATCAAGCTCTATTATAAGCCTAAGTTCTTTTGGCTTATCTTCATTTTTTTCGGCGGCAATATCAGCCGAATTTAATTTTTTATCTGCCTCTTTTACATACTCTGAAACTCTATCCCCGTTATTTTGTGCCGCAAATCCCGGCTTAGCTGTAGAAACCAAGGGATTTATAAGAAGTAAGGCACAAAAACAAGGCAAGTTTTTTACTTATTCTATTCATAACTCACCTATTCTATAATTATTTTAACTATAAATTTTACCTTGCCATAGTTCTTGTCATTGATTACAAGATCCTCTAAGCTGCTTACAGCAAGCCTATATTCTCCTTTTTGAGAGTTTTTCACTTGATGAAGACTATCACCTTCCCACTTTACATTAAGCTTTACTCCGTTGTTTTCTCCGCTTAATTTAAGTCCTATAAGTGCTTTGTCTTCAAGGTTCACTCCTTGAGCGGCTTTATATTTTAATGTTTTATCAGCATATAAATGTTCATTCAGCACTATAAAGTCTTCACTCAAATTTTGTGTTTCACTGTTTTTATCACCTTCATTGTTTTTTTATCACCTTCATTATGAGTACCTTCATTTACTTTGGGCAGGACTTCACTCTGAGTTTTTCTTATTTTCAGTAATCTTTCCGGTACGGTCTTCTCCTCCGGCTTAACTATATCTTTGTCTTGAGGTGTTGCTTTTCTTCAGTTTCTTTATCACTTTGAGATTTATTTTCTTTTTTGACTGTTGTTTCCAAAAATAACTGCCTGATGAACTGTGACTTCTACTTCCCTTTTATTATCTTCTTAACCGGTTTTCTACCTTCAGGTTTATACTCCTCCGGATTTGGCAAAGGTACTACCTTCCCGTCAGATCCCAAATTTGTATAGGAAATATTTTTACCAAGGCTTTTTGCCGATTGTAACTTTTGAGTTTGAAAGTTGCACCTCAAAGTTTTAGCTTCCTGCGGCAATATAGATTTTACTTATATCTGAATTTATTATTCTTAATTTTTCCATTACTCGCCTTTTTGATTTATAAGTATAGGAGTCTGTATTTTTAATATTTTCTATAACAGCATCATTGGTATTGACAACTATAAAAAGCCTTTGACTTATTGTTCTCATCCACTCTAAAATTTTTGAGAGGTATTGATAACCGTAAGGAAAAAGCTCTTTAATTACACTCCTTAACTCACCTCTGTTTAACACTTTACCGGGCTCAAAGTTCTTATCTTTTTCCTTCAATAACACCAAGGTTCTCCAATTCCTTTATATAGCCTCTTGACCATGACTGTAATTTCTCATCATCAATAAAAGCTGTTTTTCCTTCAGCCGCTTCAATGCCTATATACCTTGCAAGTAGGTAATAGACTTCTTCCTTTTTTTAGGACTTTCATAAAGATTGGCAAATGATACATGCTCATCTATTATATTTAGTCCTTTTTAATTTCTCTACAGAGCTTTTAATATACTCTTCATCCGCATTTGCGTAATTTCCTATGTCCGCTATGTCGGATCCCAAGTTGCCTGAAAGCTTTTCAAGTAATATAATCAAGTCTCTTTTGCTGATATTTACTTCGTTATCCGTATATGTTTTTGCTCCGCTTTTTGCAATTGGAGCAATAAAAAAATAATTGAATACATATCGCTATGCTTAACAACAAAGTAAATTTTATTGCTTTTTATACTCATTTATTTCTCCTAATTTTATTCTAAAGTGTTGTATCTTCTGAATTTGTCCGGACATAAAAAGATAAATCACTTTAATTTTTTTAATCGCACTTATTGGCTAAACAATATCTATATATACATATAGTAGTAAATTATAGCAGGAAAAAAAGTAAAATGTAAATAATATGCATATTTTTTTGAAAAAAATTTAATCTATACGGAAAAATAAAAATATCCCGGCAAATACAAGACATTTTGTTCTTGTCACTTTGCGGGATATTTCATTATAAAAATTTTTATTTTCTAAGCTTTTTGACTAACCTTGTTTTCATGACCGAAAAATAAACGAACTTTTTCGGTTCAAGAGCAAGCATCAATAAATTACCTAAAACGCCTACCGCAAGGACTTCTCCTATACCCACTGTAAGCATCATGTAAGGTATCAAATCCGGTAAACCGTAAGCATACTTTAGTACAAACGGAATAATAATTGCGTTTGCAAGTATCGGTGGTACACATACCAACCATTTTGAAATACTTCTGAGTCTGTAGCTTAATATTGCACCTATAAGTGTAGCCAATGTTCCGAATATAATATCAGGAAGTGCCGCTCCGGCAAGTATATTTGCCAAAAGACATCCTATACTTACTCCGGGTACTGCCGCCACTGTAAAGAACGGCAGAATACAAAGTGCCTCAGAAATTCTGAACTGGATAGCACCGAAGCTGATAGGGGCAAACGCAAGTGTAAGCACTACATATACTGCCGCTATGACCGCACCCTGTGCCATCATTTTTGTTGTAATATTTTTCATGTTTTCTCCTTTAGTTTTGTTTTAGGTGAGGAAGGTTTCGAACTCACCAAGTACGCTAGATACTTTACGGTATTTTAAAGAATAAATCAAGTGTTTTCACAGTATTAATATATTTTTATACTATAAACATGCCTTATAGATTTCAACTATGTCCTCATTTGTAAGTGCTACAAATGCATCTTTTAAATATCCTCCGATATTTGCATGCTCAGCCATTGCCACAAAATGTTTGTCATCAATACCAAGCTCTGTAAGAGTCATAGGAATACCGGTTTCTTTAAAGTAATTTTCAAGCGCATCTATTCCTGCAAATGCCAAAGCTCTCTCATCATCACCGCTAAGTCCCATTACATTCTTTGCAAATTTTACAAATCTCTCTGTAGCACTTGCATCTTTATTAAGAATATGGCGCATCCATCTTACCGTTAAAATAGCAAGACCTACTCCATGAGTAATATCATAATAGGCGGACAACTCATGTTCCATTGCATGACATGGCCATCCCGTTTCCTGCTTACCATACTCAGGGATTCCTGAGCAAGCCACTGAAGAGTTTGCCATAAGATTTGCTCTTGCAGAGTAATTTGTAGGATCTTTGAGTGCTATCTTACAATTTTTCATAACAGACTTTAATATAGTCTCTGCTATTCCGTCTGATAAATCGCTGTCCGTTGTTCTTGAAAAATATCCTTCAAATATATGGCTCATTATATCCGCACTGCCTGCAGCTGTTTGATAAGGTGATACTGTATAAGTATATGTAGGATCGCATATACTTACTGCAGGATAGGTATATACCGCACCAAGTTTTTCATTTGTATCAAGATTTGATATTACTCCGCCGGCATCAAACTCTGAGCCTGTTGCACTGAGTGTAAGTATATCTACAAGTGGAAGTGCTTTTGCTCTTCTAAAGCTTGTTTTCACCATCTCCCAAAGATCATCACCCTCATAGTAATATCCTACCGCTATTGCCTTTGCACAGTCAATGGTGCTTCCACCGCCTACTGCCAAGATCACATCTATATTGTTCTCCTTGCAAAGTTTTACGCCTCGTTCTACTGAAGTTATCCTTGGGTTTGGCTCAATTCCTCCACATTCGGTGATATTGAAATTATTATCCTTTAAAAATCTTTATCACTTCATCATAAAGCCCTGTCTTTTTGATTGAGCCGCCGCCAAAAACAAACAAAACATTTTTACCGAACGTCTCCAATGATTTTGCCAGCCTTTTAATCTGTCCCTCACCAAAATACAATTTGGTAGGAATATCGTGTTTGAAACTAAGCATATGTACCTCCACTTTTTAATTATACAAATAAGGATTTTGTTTCCAAAATCCTTATAATATCAGCTTTATTTTAATACAATACTCAGTACATCTTCAACCTTTTTTTACAGGAATTATTTCAAGTTCATTCAAAAACTTCTTCTGCCACTTCTTTTTAAATCATCCTTGTTCTCATCAGGGAATAAATACTTTCTTTATTCCCGCTCTGGCAGCGGCCATGAGTTTTTCAGGAAGTCCACCTATAGGCATTACATTTCCTCTTAGAGAAACCTCACCTGTCATGGCATACTCAGGTGATACCGGAATATTATTTACAAGTGATGAGAGTGCTGTAGTCATTGTAATACCTGCACTCGGTCCGTCCTTTGGTACCGCTCCTGCAGGTACATGGATATGAATATCATTCTTTTCAAAGACCTCGGATTTTTCAGGATACATGGACTTTACAAGGCTTAATGCTATGTCCACACTCTCCTTCATAACATCTCCAAGCTGTCCTGTTATTTTTACATTACCCTTGCCCTTTGTAAGCATTGTCTCAATAAAGAGTATTTCTCCGCCTACAGCAGTCCATGCAAGACCTGTAACTACTCCTGCCTGCTTCTTCTCTAATATACTCTCATGTCTTATCGGCCTTTGGTCAAGATAATCCTGTAATTCTTCCGGCTTTACATCCAATATTTCTTTATTGTTCTTAACAAAGCTCAACTGCAGCATGTCGACATAGAGCACTTATTTGCTTCTTTAATCCACGCACTCCTGCTTCCATAGTATATCCGTTTATAAGCGCTTTTATGGTTTCATCTTCTATTATGAGATTGTCCTCACTTATTCCCGCCTTTTTCTTTGCCTTAGGTATCAAATGATCCTTTGCAATAGAAAACTTTTCAAGTGCGGTATAGCCTGTAAATCTGATGACTTCCATTCTGTCAAGCAGAGGTCCCGGTATAGTATCAAGAGAGTTTGCGGTACAAACAAATAATACATCTGACAGATCATACGGTACATTCATATAGTGATCTGTAAAAGTATTGTTTTTGCTCCGGATCAAGTACTTCAAGAAGTGCACTTGCAGGATCTCCATTGTATGATGATGCAAGCTTATCAATCTCATCCAGTACCATTACAGGATTTGATGTACCGGCCTTTTTCATACCGTCCATTATTCTTCCGGGCATTGCACCTATATAAGTTCTTCTATGTCCTCTGATATCGGCCTCATCTCTTACACCTCCGAGAGAAATTCTTACATACTCTCTGCCAAGTGCCTCTGCAATGCTCTTTCCTATACTGGTCTTACCTGTACCCGGTGCACCTACAAAGAGAAGTATTGAACCGCTTTGCTTTTTATTTAAAGACATCACCGCCAGTTGCTCTATAATTCTCTTTTTAACCTTTTTAAGTCCGTAATGCTCTCTGTCAAGGACTTCCATAGCATTATCAAGTTCTATATCCTTCGGCTCTTCTTTTTTTCCAATGTAATGAAGTGACAAAAATCCAAATAATTGTAAAGAAGTCCATACTCATGACTGTCCTTACCTTCCTGCTTCATTCTGTTTAAAACATTGTCGGCTTCTTTTCTCGCAACTTCATTCATTCCCGAATTTTCTATTTTTTCTTCAAACTTTCTCACCTCGGAAATGTTTTCAGGATGCATCTCATCCAAGGCTTTTTTTGCAAGAAATTTATCTGCTTTTTAATAGCATCTTCCCTATATGCCTTTTCGTGAAGCTCTTTTTGTGCCTGCTTAGCCTCTTCACTTACTTCATTTATAGCCATAAACTCTCTGGCATATTGAGCTATAAGCTCAGCTCTTGCTTTGGTTGAATCCTCTGAGAGTACAGCATACTTTTCTTCAGGAGTAATATTCATAAAAGGTGAAAGTCCTACCATCACCTCATTCATATTCTTCCATGCCAGTACATAGCCTCTTTGCCATTAGTCCCCATTGAAACTTGGTGACATAACTTAAAAAGTTCATCTCTAAGTCCGACAAGCATTGCATTTGCATCATTAGGATCCAAATCATCTATCTCAGGTCTTTGTACTCCGATAACATTTTGTGTATCAAAGTCTATATATTCGACATTTATTCTGTTAAATGCCTCAAGGTTGGCACCACCCTCATCATCTACAGATAATACCTGTCCCGCAACAGCTATAGGATAGATATCTTCCATTGTAATATCTTTTATCTTTCGGCTCTCTCAGGTAAAGAAATGTTACCTTTTTCACCAACAGATATCTTATCTACACCGGCCTCCTGTAAATAGTCTTTTCTGAAATATATTTTTGAACCCGGTAAAACCACCGTATTATATGTAGGTATTAAAAATCATATAACCTCCTTTATTAGCACTTATTATTAAAGAGTGCTAAAGTAAATTTATAAAAAAGAGGTTGAAACAAAGGCTTGTTTACAACCTCCCCATGTATATGGCTAAATTATATCACTGGCACTCTCATCCGTCAAGTGATAATTAGATTTTGTAAAATTAATTCACAAACCTTTAATCGCCTTTGCCAAACTCTCAAGTGCCCTCTTCAAATATTCTCTCGGACATGCGATATTAAATCTCTCAAATCCCTCTCCGTCTACACCGAACATAGCCCTGAATCTATCCAAAGCTTTGCTTTTATTTACTATGAGATTTTTCTCTCTTCTTCGGTAAGACCAAGTTCTCTAAAGTCCACCCATACAAGGTATGTGCCTTCCGGCTCTATAAGCTTTAACTGTGGAATATTCTCCTTTAAATAATCTCTAAGGAAATCAAGATTTCCCTTTATATACTCTCTTACAGCGTCCAGCCATTCCTGTCCGGACTCATAGGCCGCTCTTGCAGCTTCTAAGTCCCATAGTATTCATCTGTGAATATCCTGATTTAACTATTTCATTTTTAAAAGCATCTTTAAGCTTCTTATTTTCTATAAAAATATTTGAAACCTGAAGACCTGCTATATTAAAGCTCTTACTTGGCGCTGTAGCTATTACGGTATTTTTAGCATATTCTTCTCCTAATGAAGCAAATACCGTATGCTTATTTCCGGGATATACAAAATCCGCATGAATCTCATCACTAAAGATTACCACATTATGCTTTATACAGATATCTCCAATTCTCTTTAACTCATCCTTACTCCAAACCCTACCTACCGGATTGTGTGGAGAGCAAAGTATAAATAGTTTTACCTGATTGTCCACTATCTTCTTTTCAAAATCTTCAAAGTTCATCTCATATCTGCCGTCTTTGATTACAAGCGGTGAGTTGATAAGCTTTCTGTTATTACACAGTATCATTTCACTGAAAGGATAATATACAGGTTGCTGTATAATAACACCGTCTCCTTCTTTTGAAAATGCCTTTACAGCCATTGCTATGGCATATACTACTCCCGGTGTCTTAACTAATGAACCTTTTTTAGGTTCCCATGAAAAGTTCTTTACAAACCAGTTCTTTACCACTTCAAAATAGTCTGTCTGTACTTCCGTATATCCGTAGATTCCGTGGTCCACTCTCCTTTGCAAAGCATCTGTAATAGGCTGCGCTACAGGAAAGTCCATATCTGCAACCCAGAGTGAAAGCTCATCACCTTTTTACCTCTAAGCTTTGCACAGTCAAACTTTAAACTGTCAGTTCCTTTTTCTGTCTATAATCTTATCAAAATCGTACATATATCTCCTTATTATGCCAATGCTCTCTCCAAATCCTTTTATAAGATCATCAACATTTTTCTATTCCGACAGAAAGTCTTAGGAAGGTGTCTGTTATTCCAAGTTTCTCTCTTACTTCCACAGGAACATCCGCATGTGTCTGTATCATAGGGAAGGTAATCAAAGACTCTACTCCTCCAAGACTTTCCGCATATTTTATTATTTCAATTTTTTTCAAATGCATCTTTTGCGGTCTTGGCAGTATCTGTTGTAAATGCAATCATTCCGCCGAAGCCTCTTGACTGAGATTTATTTATCTCATATCCGGGATGTTCCGCAGACCTACATAATATACATTTTGTAACTTTTTTTATTATTCTTTAGGAAAGTTGCGATCTTTAATGCATTTTCCTGTATTCTGTCCATTCTTATCGCCAATGTTTTAAGCCCTCTTAAAGTTAGAAAGCTGTCAAAAGGTGAAAGGCTTGGACCGATAGTCTTATACATAAATCTTATTTTTTCAGATAATTCTTCATTTGCAGTACATACAAACCCTGCCAAAGTATCATTATGACCTGCAATATATTTTGTACCGCTGTGGATAACAATATCCGCACCAAGCTTTATAGGATTTTGAAAATACGGACTTAAAAATGTATTGTCAACAATCAATAAAAGCTTATGCGCCTTTGCAATCTTTGCCATTTCCCTTATATCTGTAACAAGCATTGTAGGATTGCTTGGTGTTTCAATAAATATAGCCTTTGTATTTTCATTTATTGCATTCAAGACATTCTCGGGCTTTGTTGTATCCACATAACTGAAATTTCTGCCTCTTTCCACTCCCAAAGTATTAAATAGCCTTGTACTTCCACCATATATGTCTTCCTGAGATATAATATGATCACCTGCATTAAAAAGCTCAAGTACTAAAGAGCATGCTGCCATACCTGTAGAAGTTGCTACTGTATCATATGCCCCTTCCAATGCTGTTATACAATCCTCCAACTCTGTTCTTGTAGGATTTGATTGACGTGAATAATCATATCCTGTACTTTCGCCTACTCCCGGATGAGAGAATGTAGCCGTCTGGTATATCGGCACCGTCATTGCGCCGTATGCATGGGCATTCTTATCTTCCTTTGGGCTATGTACACATAATGTTTCAATATTCATAAATTCACCTGACTTTTTCTAAAAACTATTATTAACAATAGAAAATATTTTACAATCTCATATTTTCTCGGTCAATAAGATGTTTTCTTGCTCTAGTTATAAGGAAAGCCTATATCTATAAATTATACTTGCTCTTATAAGCAATAATGGCGGCTACCGTCTTTGAATCCTTCAATTCGCCCTTGTAAATCAGATCCACCAAATCCTCAAGTGCCCACTCTTCCACATCAATACTCTCATCTTCATCAAGATGCTGCTCACTCTTAATAAGATTTCTTGCCACAAAGATATCAATTTCCTCATCACCGAAAGCCACCATAGTATCAATTCTTATCAAGAACTCAAGTTCATCCGGTGAAGCAACCTTATAACCGGTCTCTTCTTCAAGTTCTCTGAATGCACATATTCTTCTAGGCTCTTCCTTTGAATCAACCTTTCCTGCCGGAAGTTCAAGAGTATATCTGTTCAGCGCATTTCTATACTGACGTACCAAAAGTATCTTACCGTTTTCAAGTACAGGTACTACTGCAGCCGCACCGTTGTGCTGTATATAGTCCCATACAGCTTTTCTGCCGTCTATCAGCATATGGTCTTTATATACCTTTACAATTGCTCCTTCATAAGCAAGCTCTCTTTTTTCTCTGATTATATTTCCCATGCTTTCTCCTTATCCGACTTTAATATATCAGCCATATTGTTTAAAAATTCAACCGCCTCATCCAGCCCCTCACTTGTGTAATCAAAATACCGGTCTTTTTTTCTTATCATCTTCAGTATGGTCAAAATTAAAGGGCTCAGGCCATACTGTCAGTTTCAGCTTGGCCTCGCCCCTCTTATCCTTTGGCGTAAAATTAACCTTTTCAAGCGGATCTCTTCCCAGCCTGAATCTTACACCCTCCAGACTTCCTGTGAAATATTGGCCATAATCATAATATCCTATATTTAACAAGTCACCTTTTTTTAACATAAAAACATATCTCTCAAATCTTCCACATTTTTTACAATGTAATTTGCGCCTTCAAACTCCTCCAAGCCGCCATAACCGTAAAGTACTCCGATACTCTTAAGACCTGCATTACCTGCGCCTACTATATCATGGCTCTTGTCTCCTACCATTATAGCAAAGCCCCTGTCCATTATTTTGTTTGTCTCAAGCACATATTCAATCACTGCGGTCTTTGTATCTCTCTTTGTGTTAAAGTCTCCGTCGGAACCGCCTACAAATGTAAAATATTTGTCCAGTCCAAAATGCTCAATAACTCTTCTTGCCTCTCTTTCAGGCTTTGAAGTCGCCACATAAAGCTTATATTCTTTTGACATACTCTTAAGCATCTCTTCTATACCGTCATAAAGCTCACATTCAAATATACCTACAGTTCTGTAATAATCATGAAATACATCCAGAGCCTCTTTATATTGATCCAGACTGAATCCGTACAATTTTGTGTAACTTTCTATCATCGGAGGTCCTACAAACTTTTTTAGATCATCAAGCTCCTCATATATCCCAAAGTGTTCAAGTGACTTTTGTACACCCTTAGTAATGCCTAGGTCCGATCTTACTATAGTGCCGTCCAAATCAAATAAAATATGCTTTTGCTTCATTACTGCTCCTTAGTCAAAGAAGGTTTTAACTTTAATCCTACCTTCTCAATTCTCGCATGGTCCATTTTCTTTACTGTTAAAATAATATCGTCAAATGTGATAACTTCTCCCTCTACCGAATTCTTCCAAGCTTCTCCATAATAATTCCGCCAAGAGACTCATATTCCTCGGAACTAAGTTCCAGACCGATCCTCTCATTGACATCATCCAGATTTGTTGAGCCGTCTATAAGATACTCCGTTTCGGAAATCTTTGTTATACCTTCATCCTCTTCGGCATCAAACTCATCTCTGATTTCACCTACAATCTCTTCAAGCATATCTTCCAGAGTAATAAGCCCTACAGTTGTACCGTATTCATCCAGTACTATTACTATATTGGCACCGGTCTTTCTCATATCCACCATAAGTGATGAAGTCTTTTTATATTCATAGGTATAAAGAGGTTCTCTCAAATGTTCCTTTACGGAAAAATTCTCCTTATCCTCTATCAGAAGAAAGTCTTTTTACATTAAGTATTCCGATAACATTATCAGGGCTTTCTTCGTACACCGGTATTCTTGTGTATCTCTTCTCTGAAGATTTTAAGTATCTCTTCATAAGAGGATTCCACAGATACCATCACCATATCAACTCTCGGTATCATAATATCTCCGGCAACAGTGTCACCAAAGTCCACCACATTTACAATCATCTTCTTTTCTTCTTTTTCAATGACTCCTCCCTCATGGCTGACTTCCACCATTGCTCTGAGCTCGTCCTCGGTCACCATATTATTGTCATCATTATTTTTTTAACGAATAGGGAAATAACAATTCCCGCCACCTTGTTTACCACATAGATTGCAGGTGTCAAAACAATGACCAATAGGGAAATGATACCTATATATTTTTAATGCCATATTCTCTGCATTTTTCGATGCTACATTTTTTTGGTGTAATCTCTCCGAATACAAGTATAAGAAATGTCAAAACACCTGTGGCAACACCAACCAGACTGCTGCCAAACACCTTTAATGTAAGAGTTGTAGACAGAGCTGATGCAGACAGGTTTACAATATTATTTCCTATCAAAATCGCAGAAAGCATCTTATCTGTATTTGCTGTGATTTCTAAAACCTTTTCAGCTCTTTTATCACCGTTTTCCGCCAAATTTCTTATTCTTAATTTATTTGAAGTCATGAGGGCTGTTTCAGCAGATGAAAAGAATGCTGAAGCAGACAATAATAATACCAAAATGACTAACTGTAATATGTCACTCGTTTCCAAAATTTCTCCTATAATCGAATTACTCTTCTTCGGATACAATATCCGGCAATATTTCTTTTGTTTTTTTCTTTGCTCCAAAAGGCATCATAAGGCTTCCTATCAATATAAATATATCTCCAAGATTGAATATTACCTTATCGGCCCCCTTAGTCTTGATGCGTATATAATCCACCACATAGCCTCTTGTAAATCTGTCAAAGATATTACTTAGGGATCCTGCTATAACAAGGCTTAGAGAGAGCTTTCTGATTTTATTTCCTTTTTGAGGAAGTAAAACAGCAAGAAGCCCCACCAGTATTGAAGTGATAAATACCGGAACATACTTTTACTATTTTTCTTCTTTTTCTTCAACTTTCCAAATACAAAGCCGTCATTATGAAATTTGTCTATCTCTATCTTTTTTGCAAAAACTCTTGGCAATTCTTTTTTATCCATTGAATTTACTGCATATTTTAAAACTATATCAAGACCTGCAAGTATCGGTATCAAAACAGCGAACATATATCCTCCTATATATTTCTAAATACTATATTCGGACTGCCCTTATGCTCTAAATAATCTCTTGTAATAATAACTTTACCGATGTTTTTATCTTTCGGTGTCTCATACATTATATCAAGCATAAACTCCTCTATAATGGAGCGAAGTGCTCTTGCACCCGTATCCTTTTTCATGGCCTGTTCGGCAATCCAATCCATTGCATCATCATCAAATGAAAGCTCCACTTCATCCAACTCCAAAAGTCGCTTATACTGCTTCAAAAATAGCATTCTTAGGCTCTATGAGGATTTTCTTGAAAGCTTCCTTATCAAGTTTTTGAAAGTGTGCATATAACAGGTAATCTTCCTATAAACTCAGGTATCATACCGAATTTTCTGATATCCTCATTGGTTACCTTTGCATAGAGATTGTCATCATTATCATATTTGTCTTTAAGATCCGAGTTAAATCCCATGCTTGTATTCTTTTGAAGTCTTTCCTTTATAATATCATCAAGTGCAGGGAAAGCTCCTCCACAGATAAAGAGTATATTATCCGTATTTACAGTTTCCATAGGTGCCATGACATTCTTTTGATTTGTACCCTACAGGCACCTCCACCTTGCTGCCTTCCAAGAGCTTTTAAAAGTTCCTGTTGTACGCTCTCACCGCTTACATCTCTTGAATTGGTATTTTTCTTTTTTGCAATCTTGTCTATCTCATCTATAAAAACAATACCGCATTCAGCCCTTTCCACATCATTACCTGCTGAAAGCAAAAGCTTTGATATAACACTTTCTATATCATCACCTATATATCCGGCCTCGGTAAGAGAGGTGGCATCTGCTATGGCCAAAGGTACATTAAGGAGTTTTGCAAGAGTCTTTACAAGATAAGTCTTTCCGCTTCCTGTCGGTCCTATCATAAGGATGTTTGACTTATCAACTCTTGTTCCTTCCTTATCTTTGTCTAAAAATATTCTTTTGTAATGATTGTATACGGCAACCGAAATTATCCTCTTAGCCTGATCCTGACCTATTACATATTCATCCAACATTTCTTTTATCTTATGCGGCGCAGGTATATCCTTCATTGTAAAGAGCGGCTCTGTTCTCTTCTCATCCCTTTTCTTTACTCTGGCTCTTTCAGGTATGGGGTTCAAATTCATATTCGGTATTGTAAAGCTGCCGAGGTCCACATTTTTTAAATCATCCATATTGATTTTTGACATATTGGTAAGCTTACTCATATCCATACTCTGCATAGAGTTGAAGGTTTTCTGTATACAGTCGGGACAGATATCTATACCTCCGGGCATTGAAATCATTGTACCGGTCTTTGATTCGGTCTCCTGCACATATAACAAATCTTTTCATAATTATTATTTTTTTATCATCTTTATCGTTTTTATTATAATCTATCTTGTCTTCCATTTTTCCATTCCTAATGTTTCAAACAGTTTTATGTTATTCTAGCACAAAAAGAAAAAATGTGCCATATTAGGGAAATACGGCACATTTTATGTTTATATTAAATTTTAGTCTTCCTTTGACAAGAAGTTGTAGCATACTGCCGGATTAATGTAGCAACCCGAAACATTTCCTATGGAATATGCCATCACAACTATAGAAAGTCCGAATGCAAATGCAATAAGCAATGTAGAAAAACCAAGTGAAACCACCACATTACTCTGAGCCAGCGCCCCCTTGATGTCCTCCAAGTCCTGCGCGTACACAGTCCCGGTACTGTTGATACGCCTTGCAATCTGGTTGATGTTGACGCCGATCTTTTGCAGCTCTGCGGTCTGCGCCAGGACGAGGGGTGGTGTCGATATGAACGATATAGCCGTCGATCAGCGTTTGCCGGGAGTGTGGCTACACTCCCTATGCTTGCTGTTTTTCTTTTCCTCCGCTAAAAGAACTCCCGAACCAATCTAAAATGCCCGCAAAATAAAGGCTTCCGACGTAAAAAACGCAAAAAATAAGAGACCCCTTGTGGCCTCCAACAAACGAAAACTTGTGGCTTGTCCGCCGGCGCTGTTCGCTGTCCTCTCTGATTAAGCCGGGATTGAAATAGCGTTCCGCTGGCAGCTTGCACAGCGGATAAGCTGCATAACAACCGGGACAGTCTTTTTACATTCGGCATATCATATCACCCAATTACATTCCACTGTTCATAGAGTGCGCCGGGAATGATTTGATATACGCTTTGATTTCATTTTTATAATTCTTATTTTGGAATTTAGGAATGGATAATCTAGCTGTTTCGTGATATAAACATTCGTGTACACGAATGTTTGATTGGGAGTTAAAGACAATGAATTATATATCTATTCAAGAAGTCGCAAAAATGGAATATTTCTTCTCGTAGAGTTCAATTTCTTTGTAAGGAAAAACAGAGTACCGGGGAGCCAAAAAAATTGGTGATGTTTGGCTTGTTCCAGACAATATCTGTAAACCTACGGATATGCGAAAAAGAAAAGTGCATGGAGAACCTATATTCCCCTGTAGATGATTTGGAAATTGAAACATTATATGGGCGGACACCAGACAAATCCGCGATTGTGAGTTTTGCAGAATTTACCGGACGAAACACGGGAATGGAACCGGGGTGATAACAAAATATGATCTCTTTCCGGGAATACAGCTTTTTATCAGGACTTTCACCTTAACAGCTTAGATTATAGCAAAACCGATCAGGATTTTTTTCAAAAATGTACTGACGATCAACCATTGCCGGTTAGGACGTTTTGAGGCCGAATTTGCAAATGGTGAATTTATCTATCTTGGTGAAGGGGATTTAGCAATGAATCTACCTGAAAAAGCGCCCATACGAAATACATTTCCCCTTTCACACTTTCACGGAATTACAATCACAATTTCCATCGGAGAAGCGGCACTGGGAATCCATAATTTAAAAATGGTGTTTGGTGAAAATCCTATCCACTTTGAAACTTTGCGTGACCGCTTGCTAAAAGGGAATGAGCTTGTGATTTTTTTCGCTCCAATCCGTCGTTGGAGCATATCTTGGATGAAATGTATGAGGAACAGAAAAAAGACGCGATTATTTTATTTGAAACTGAAAGTGATAGAACTATTATTTTTATCTCTTATCCTCCAACGCTGCGGCTACGGACGAGCGCCCGTATTTTTATAAAAAAATCATGTTCTGGCTGTCAAAGAAATGACCGCATACATGGTAAAGAATATAGACCGTCATTTTACATTGCAGGAAATGTCGGAACACTTTGAAATACCGCTAACATCTATGAAAAAAGTGTTTTAAAAGGAATCTACGGCGTACCCGTGCATACCTATATGCGAGAATATCGTGTTCATACCGCTGCTGATCTTCTCCGGCAAACCAATCTTTCGATTGCCGAAATTGCAGAACGGGTAGGATATTCTAACCAAAAGCAAGTTCACAGAGGTATTCAAACGAATTTTGAATCTATCTCCCGTAGAATATCGTAATAATTGTTGTCTTAATGGGAGAAAAGAGGACTTTTCAGATTAACGCTCATTGTCCAAAGTGTGTTAAATTGTATAATCGTAAGAAATCGCTCCTTCACGGAGCGATTTTTTTATGAGCAAAGGTTAGCACTGCCTAATCGGAAGGGAGGAACCCACATGACCAGAATGTTAGACCCACGAATCAAAGTGGTGGCTCTGCTTTTTGTAAATCTATTGATGTATAGTTCCATTACATATTGGGTGAGGCAATCTGCGTCTTGGTGATAACGCTCGGCTTGCTCTATCAACAACAATATAAAGATGTGTCTATTTCTTTAACCGGCTATGCAGTAATCGCAGCTCTCACTTTTCTTATGGGGATAATAGGCGGTGAAGCAGCTGTGGCGATTAGCGCATTTTTGCTTCTGATTCGCAAAATGTTCCCTGTTTTTATGGCGGCAAAAATTGCTTATTCACTCACCATCCGCCAACTGATCTGTGGTTTGCAAAAATGGCATTGTCCGAAAGTCTTAATTGTAAGTGTTGCAGTTATTCTTCGGTTTTTCCCGACGATTGCGGAAGAATTTAGGAGTATCAAAAGTGCAATGCTTGTTCGGGGATTCCTTTGAATATAAAAAAATAGTATATTACACCCCGCAGCCACAACAGAATTTGTTTTAGTTCCTCTAATTTCAAGACTTTCTATCGTTTCAGATGAACTTTCCGCGGCGGCATTGACCCGTGGAATTGAAGCTACGCAACAGAGAACCTCATATTATAAATTGAAAATAGGCTGGGCAGATGTAGCGTTGTTTATTTTGCTGTTTCTATTACTACTGGTAGCCTATCTTCCCAAATTGGGGTGATACTTTGATTGATATAAAAGACGTGTCTTTCTCCTATGGAGAAAAAAAAGAAAAAGCACTCGATCATGTCAGTATGCACATCAACAAGGGTGAATGTGTCCTGCTGGTGGGACTTAGTGGCTGTGGCAAAACGACTTTTAACCAGACTGATTAACGGTTTAGTTCCTTCTTTCTATGAGGGAAGAATAGATGGAGAAGTGCTGATTGAAGGAAAAAAGCTGTCACTGAATACAAAGATGGTTCTCTGTCTCAAAAAGTTGGTTCCGTGTTTCAAAAATCCCCGTAGTCAGTTTTTTTAACGTGGACACCACCGGGCGAAATTGCTTTTGGCTGCGAAAATATTGGTATCTCCCATGAACAGATTTTTAGAGCGTGTCACAAATGCAAGCCGTGATTTGGAAATGGGAAATCTATTAAACCGAGATATTTTTTCTTTATCCGGCGGCGAAAAAGCAATTAGTAGCAATCGCTTCCGTATATGCTATGAACCCGGATATTTATGTAATGGATGAACCGTCTGCTAACCTGGATATGGAAGTCACAGAACGGTTAAAAGAAAATCGTTGCCCTTTTTTTAAAAAAGTCAGGGAAAGACCATCATTATTGCTGAACACCGGATTGCGTATCTTCGTGATTTGGCTGATCGGATTGTTTATATGAAAAATGGCTCGATTATTCAAGACTATTTAAAGAATGATTTTCTCGCACTCACCGACAACGAGCGTAAGAATATGGGCTTGAGATCCGTATTCCTTGAACGGCTTTTGCATAAAGGCGGCACATCAAAGTAAAAACTGCGGAGATTCTTGCTACACAGAACTTGGCTGTAAATTATTCAAAACATGAACCGTTGATCACTTCTATCTCTACGACGGCCAATGTAGGTGAGGTTATAGGAATTATAGGGCGTAACGGCCAAGGCAAATCCACCTTTGCAAAAATGTGTGTGCGGCTTGTTAAAAGAGGCTGCGGTAAGATTTTTGTAAATGGAACGTCATTATCCCCTAAACAACGGGCCGGGAAAAATTTACCTTTGTAATGCAGGAGCCCGGTTATCAGTTATTTGCTGACAGCGTAGAAAAAGAACTCCGCATCTCTTTTGGGCGAAAAACAGAGGCGGATGGAGTGCGTGCTGAACAGTTACTTGAACGCCTCAATTTAACAGAGAAACGAGAATACCATCCCCTTTTTATTATCTGGAGGGAAAAAGCAGCGGCTTTCTGTCGCCGCAGCACTTATGCAGGATACCCATATTTTTCTTCTTGGACGAACCGACAAGCGGGCTTGATTTGGAAAATATGAATCGTGTGAGTGCATTATTAAACGATCTCCGCACGGAAGGAAAAACCACCTTTGTTATCACACATGACTATGAATTTCTCTTGAATACTTGTGACCGTGTGCTATGGCTCGATCAGGGAACCATCCGGGAAGATGTCCGGCTGACTGTGGAAATTCTGCCTGCATTGCAGGAGTTTTTCAAAATAAATCAAAAGTAAAGGAGAGGTATTACAATGTCTCAAAAAATGAAACTCAAAGATGTTATATTCATCGCCATTTTTTCAGTGCTGTTTTTTGCAGTTATGTTGGTAACGGTAGCGGTACTCGGAAGCACCCCTGTTACATTCTTTTTCACACATGGCGTAGGTGCTGTTCCCTGTGGAATTATTTATATGTATGTCCGTGCAAAAGTTCCGCGCAAAGGCAGCGTTCTTCTTATGTGTACGCTGGTTGCTCTCATTGCTTTCTGCCTTGGTATTACATGGCCGTCAGCTCTCGGATTGTTCATCGGTGGTATTTTTGCTGAAATCATCAGTGCGGTTGGTAAATACACAAACAAGCTGTGGAACCTGATTGGGTATATCGTATTCATTTGCAGCTTCTGGCTTGGCCAGGCGTTGTATATGATTCTTGGAACAGAAATGTTTATGAACTCTATGGTTCGTCAGGAACAGACCTTTGAATTTGCACAATCTCTGGTAGACTTTGTGAGTGGCCCGATGTTTATTGTATGCCTGTTGGCAACGATTGTTTTAGCGGCTATCGGCGGATTTTTAGGCTATACCCTGTTCAAAAAGCATTTTTCTAAATTGGAAGCATAAAGAAGGGACGGCGTGGCAATCTGTCACGCCTGAACTCTTGGAATAGCGAGGTGAGAGATATTTTATGAATAAGAAACCACAAAAAGAAGATTTACTTGAATATGCAGGTAATTATCGTTCACTATCTGTAATCAGGGTGTGTCTTAGCTGGAATAAGTGCTGTATTGGCGGTTATCCCATTTTATCTGTATCTGGTTTGCCATAAAAGATGTTTTTTTCTAATCTGTCAGATTTATCACAGATTGAAGTTGGAAAATGGGGCTGGCTGGCTGTCGCATTTGCCGCCTCCAGTATGGCCGTATATTTTTATTGGGTTAATGTGTACGCATATTGCAGCATTTCGCACCGCAAAAAAATCTGCGCTCCGTGGCACTCCATCATTTGATTTCATTGCCTTTTAGGCTATTTTACATCTCACAATAGCGGAAAAATCCGCAGAGAAATTGATGATTGTGCTTCTCAAACAGAAGGATATTTGGCACACCAACTCCCCGATCTGACAGCGGCCAAAGTAACTCGGTTGCGGCAGTAGTCTTATTATTTGTTTTTGATTGGCGGCTTGGGCTGATTAGCCTTATTCCTTTATGTATTAGTCTGTTTTTTTATGTTTTGCTATGATGGGGCCGTCTCTTATGGAAAATATGCAGAAATATCAGTCTGCATTGGGAGATATGAACGCTCACGCGGTAGAGTATGTGCGTGGTATTCCAGTTGTCAAGACCTTTCAGCAGAGTGTTTTTTCCTTTAAGCGGTTCCACGATTCTATACAATCTTACAAGAAATGGGCGGTTGCTTACACGGTGCTGACAACAAAACCAATGTGCGGTTATACCGTCTGCATTAACGCCAGCTTTGCCTTTTTAATCCCTGCGGGGATTCTATTGATTGCTGGTGTTGCTAACCCATCGGCTTTTTATGTTGGATTTTATTTTTTTACATATTGTTTACTCCGTTGTGTGCGTCTGCTTTTTAATAAAAATCCTTTTGGTCTAGCGATCAGACAATGAGAGCACAGGACGCCATGAGACGCATTAAAGCAATTATCAATGAGGAAGCATTGAAAGAAACAGAAAGCCCCCAATCTCCCCCAAATAATACAATCTCTTTTGAAGATGTATCCTTTACTTATCAGGGAGCCGAAAAACCCTGCGGTTAATCACATTTCCTTTGTTGTTCCTGAAGGAAAAAAACGCTTGCTTTTAGTCGGCCCTTCCGGTGGAGGCAAAAAGCACCGTAGCTAGTTTGATTCCTCGGTTTTGGGACACCGAGCAAGGGGCTGTAAAAATTGGTGGCGTAGATGTTCGTAATATTCAATCTTCCGAATTGCTAAAAACTTGTCGGATTCGTTTTTTTCAGGACAATCACCTTTTTAAAAACAACCCTCTTAGATAATATCCGGGCGGCAAGGCCAGAGGCCACAGACGACCAAATACAAGCAGCGGTTAAAGCCGCCATGTGTCAGGATATTATTGATAAAATGCCAAATGGCTTACAGACAGTTATAGGAACAAAAAGGTGTGTATCTTTCCGGTGGTGAACAGCAGCGTATAACCTTAGCAAAGAGCCATTTTGAAAGACGCTCCTATCATTGTCCTCGATGAAGCGACGGCATTTGCTGATCCACAGAACGAACACCAAATACAAAAAGGATTTGAAACATTGATGAAAGGAAAAACGGTTGTAATGATTGCACACCGTCTTTCTACGGTAAAAACGCAGATAAAAATCATCGTCCTTGAAGAAGGAGAAATCAAGGAACAAGGAACTCACAATGAACTACTGGCGAAAAATGGCCTGTATGCAAAAAAATGTGGGCTGATTACCAAAGCTCTGTTGAATGGAAAGTAGTAAAGGAGGTGGCAGTATGACAGGATGGTTAAAACGTATTTTCGCCCTTAGTGAACAAGGTGCCAAAGACTTGAATAAAGCAATCTGGTGTTACACCATAACCAATTTAAGTCTGCTGCTTCCGATGTGCCTAATCTATATACTGTTGCGTCAATGGATTCTGCCTTTGATGGGGATTTCTGTTCAGAGCATGGGGATTTGGGTCTATATCGGCCTAAGTCTAATAATTCTTGTGATTATTTATGGACTGGAATACTTACAGTTAAATTCCTCCTTTTTAGCGTCCTACTCGGAAAGTGCAGCCCGGAGAATTAGTATTGCTGAAAAATTACGAAAGCTGCCTTTGTCATTCTTTGGTGAACGTGACCTTTCAGATCTAACAACAACAATTCTTTCAGACTGTGCGGATATGGAGAAGGCATTTTTCAAGGCACATTCCAGAATTGTTTGGTGCTGTATTCTCTATCGTTCCTGTTGCGGTTGCTTTATTGATTATGGACTGGCGTATGGGGCTGGCATTGCTTTGGGTAGCTCCTGTTGCTTTTCTGCTCTGTATTTCTACAAAAAAATTGCAGGAACGATATAGTAAAAAGCACAAAGAAGCTACTCTGGACTGTGCGAATGGAATACAAGAGTGCATTGACAATATTAAAGATATTCGTGCAAACGATATGAATATTCGTTATATGCAGAGCTTGGATGACAAACTCGATCATTTGGAAACGGAAACAGTAAAAAGTGAAGCTATCACAGGTATGTGTGTAACTGCTTCTCAAATGATTTTAAAGTTAGGAATTGCTACAACAGTTGTTGTAGGTGGCACTCTGCTTACGTCCGGGAGTTTGGATTTTATGACCTTCTTGGTTTTTCTTGTTGCGGCTTCCCGGATTTTTGAACCTCTGTCCGGCGCACTTGGAAATCTTGCAGCAGTCTTTAATACCATGCTTCAAGTAGAACGTACCAGAGAGATCACGGAATATCCTGTTCAGAATGGAAGTGAAACTGCACAATATAACGGATATGATATTAACTTCGATAATGTGGCTTTTGCGTATAAGACCGGGGAAACTGTTCTGAAAGATGTAAGTTTTACCGCAAAGCAGGGTGAGATCACAGCACTTGTTGGGCCTTCCGGTGGCGGGAAAAGTACAGCTATCAAGCTGGCTGCTCGTTTCTGGGACCCTTCCAAAGGTAAAATTTCACTTGGCGGCGTTGATGTAACATCCGTAGACCCAGAAACCTATTTGAAAAAAATTTTTTTCGATTGTATTTCAAGATGTTACATTGTTTAACAACACAGTAATGGAAAATATTCGTCTTGGCCGTAGTAATGCCACAGATGAAGAAGTAATGGAGGCGGCAAAAGCAGCCTGTTGTCAAGACTTCATTGAACGGCTACCTGATGGCTACCAAACTATGATTGGCGAAAAATGGTTCTACCCTATCTGGTGGTGAACGGCAGCGCCTTTCTATTGCCCGCGCTCTTTTAAAAGACGCACCTGTTATTCTGCTCGACGAGGCGACGGCCTCCCTTGACCCAGAGAATGAGGGAGAAATCCAAAAGGCGATTGCAAAACTGGTGGAGGGAAAGACAGTTATTATGATTGCTCATCGTCTAAGAACAGTTGTTAATGCGAATCAGATATTGGTTCTAGCGGATGGAACAGTTGTTGAACATGGCACTCACAAGGAGCTGTTGGCACACAAGGGGCTATATGAAAAACTATACCACATCCAACAAGAAAGCCAAAAATTGAGTATGTGATTATGCCCGCCTATGATAAACTCCATGCGTCCGGGGTGGACTATTTAGAAGCGATCTTGATACTTCAATAGAAACAAGGCATGGTGCGTTCCGTAGACGTGGCCCGGTGCATGGAGCGGCACACGTTCTGCACCAGAATGGCAAATGCGGGAATGAACCCTAAAGCATTACAGTACATCATGGGACACGCTAATATCGTTATGACGCTGAACTATTACGCCCACGATACATTCCATTCCGCACAAGAGAAAATGGACAGACTGGAAGCAAAGGCGGAAATCAAAGTGGTAAACACGGAGAAAGTCGAAGCTGCCGCTTAGTAGTAGACAGGTATTTTTACTACTGCTTATACTACTTTTTGACCGTGAAAACACAAGGGGATATAAAAGTATATGTAAGGTTCTTCCGATATGAAAAAAGCGGGCCGAAGTTACAGGGCTATACCGGCATTTAAGAATTTCTAAAGAGATAATCGAAAAATCTATTAAACTATTCTACAAAAGATTTTTATAAAACCTTACTAAGGAAGGTCTTCAGTCTTTCATTTTTGGGATTTGTGAAAAAATTCCTCCGGTGCGTTCTCTTCACAAACTCACCTTCATCAAGGAAAAACCACTCTGTTTGCCACCTCTCTAGCAAAGCCCATCTCATGTGTTACCACTACCATGGTCATCTTCTGCTGTGCAAGATCCTTCATAACTGTAAGTACTTCTCCTACCATCTCGGGATCAAGAGCTGAAGTAGGCTCGTCAAAGAGCATTACATCAGGCTTCATGCAAAGCGCTCTGACTATAGCAACTCTTTGCTGCTGTCCGCCTGAGAGCTTTGAAGGATATTCATTTGCTCTGTCTGCAAGTCCTACCTTTTCCAAAAGGCTCATTGCATACTCCGTTGCAGACTCTTCATCGACTCCTTGAAGCTTCATCGGTGCTATGATTAAATTCTTAAGCACTGTCATATGTGGGAAAAGATTAAACTGCTGAAAAACCATTCCCATTTTCTGGCGGTGTAAATCTATATTTACATCTTTTTTGCATATGTCCGTACCTTCAAACAATATCTCACCGCTGTTTGCTTCCTCAAGCCTGTTCAAGCATCTAAGGAATGTTGACTTACCCGAACCGAAGGACCGATAAGGCACACCACATCTCCTTTATTTATATCAAGTGATATATCTTTTTAACACCTGCTTTTTATAAAAATGCTTGCTTAAATTTCTTACTTCAATAAGTTTTTTACCTACCACTTCTAGCCAACCTCCTCTCAAGTAATTTTACCAAATAGCTAAATAACATTACCATGATAAGGTAGAGTAGAGCAACTGCAAGGAAAGGCATCATTGCCGAGTATGTTCTGCTCCTTATAACATCTCCTGCCTTTGTAAGATCTTCCAAAGCAATATAGCCTGCTACTGAGGTCTCCTTCATCAAAACAATAAACTCGTTTGCAAGAGTAGGCAATACATTCTTTATAGCCTGAGGCATTATTATATTTATCATTGTTTGAGGATAACTGAATCCCAAACTTCTTCCGGCTTCCATCTGTCCTTTCGGAACGGAGTTTATACCCGAACGGAATATTTCCGCCTGATACGCTCCCGAGTTTATACCGAATGCCAGTATTGCGGCAAAGCTTTTATCTATTCTTACAGAGCTGAATATAACAAAGTATATTATAAGGAGCTGAACTACTACAGGTGTTCCTCTGATAACTGTAAGATAAATATTGCAAAGGAAGTTTAAAAACTTCAACTTCTTTGTATTATCGTATACATTTCTTACAACAGCCACTCCAAACCCCAGTATAAAACCAAGGATTACGGCAAAGAATGTAATCTTTAATGTGACTACAAGTCCGTTTATGAGTGACAGCCATCTGTCATCCGTTATAAAAATTTAAAAATAAACTGCGATTTTAACTCTTCAAACATATTAATTGGCCTTGATATATTTTGCAATAATGCTGTCCACTGTTCCGTCAGCCTTTAACTCTGAAAGCGCCTTGTTAACCGCATCTGAAAGTGCTGTATTACCTTTTTTGATTGCAATAGCATATTCTTCTTCTGCATATGCCTCATCTAAAGTCTTAAGACCACTTGTCTCATCAACAAACTTCTTAGCTACCTCACTGTCAATAACAACTGCATCTATCTTACCCTGGCTGAGCGCCTGAACCGCATCCATACCCTTTGCATAACGCTCAGGTACGGCATCCTTTATATCACTTACCAAAAGATCTCCTGTTGTACCTGTCTGTACACCAAGTGTCTTTCCTTCAAGATCTGCAGCTGAAGCTATAGTAGAATCATCTTTTACAATGATAAGCTGCTTGGATGTTGTATATGAATCAGAGAAATCCACGCTCTGCTTTCTCTCCTCTGTAGCAGAGATACCTGCAATACCTACATCCGCCTTACCTGATGTTACCTCAAGAATAACTGCATCAAATGCTATATCCTCCACTTCAACTTCAAGTCCAAGCTTGCTTGCTATAGCATCAGCAATCTCCATATCTATACCTACAATCTCATCACCATCATGGTACTCATATGGAGGAAACTCCGCATTTGTTGCCACAATAAGCTTTCCTGACTTTATAGTTTTTACTTCCCCTGAAGCTGTATCTGCCGCACCCTCATTTGCAGCCTTTGTCTCAGCAGTCTTTGAACCGCCACATGCTACTAAACTTGTTGCCATCAATCCTGTCATAACTAATGCTAATATTTTCTTCTTCATAGATATCCTCCATTTGTATATTTATCGATTACTATTGCATAATAATACACTCTTTTTTATAAGAATGCAAGAGTTATTTTTAAAATAACATAGGAAAAAGACTCTAACTCTGTATTTTTTTATAAGGTAATTTATCTTAACCTTACCGGTTTATACAAAATTAGAGTCCTTGATCCAAAGCGTTTCATACCCGATAAATGCAATATATTCTTTCAACCTATATAGCTGCTGAAGTCAAATATTTTTTTCCATCTCGTTCACGGCATGTTCCTCATCATTACCGTCTGCTGATATGTATACCTCTTTGCCATCACCAAACTTCAATGTCATCATGCCCATGATACTTTTTGCATTTACTTTTTTAGTACCACTTTCAACATAAATCCTGCTTTCAAACTGGCTGGCCACCTGTACTAGCATAGCTACCGGTCTGGCTTCAGTTCTTGCATCAATTGCAACCTTAACTGACTTCCTAACCATTTTCTCTCCTCACTTGTTCTCTTAAACGACTTGCGATATCTGAGAGTTTACGCAACCTATGATTAACCCCACTTTTCCCGAGCTGTGGACTAATCATATTTCCAAGTTCCACCAACGAAGCATCAGGATTTTCCAGTCTGGCATTGGCTACCGCCTCCAGATTTGATGTCAATTTATCAAGTCCCATCATCTCTTTAATAAGTTGTATATCCTCCAGTTGAGAAAGTGATGCAGAAACTGTTTTTATTAATATTTGCAGTCTCACAGTTCACTTTTCGATTCACGTCGTTCCTCATTCCTTTTAAGATTCGAATATTTTCGAAACTCATAAGCGATGTAGGTGCTTCCATCAGACCAAGTGCCAATGAGATCTGCTCACTGTCCTTTATATATACTACATAAGCTTTTTTTCTTACGGTAATCTTTGGTAAGAGTGACAGGTCTTCCATCAATTCCTTTAAAACAAGTGCATCCTCCATAGTTGAACATACTATCTCAAGATGATATCCCTTCTCAGGATCTGTTATAGAGCCCGAGGAAAGAAATGCTCCTCTGAAGAAGGCCTTTTTACAACATGAATTCAGTAAAACCGTATTACTGCCAAGCGGCAAATTATCCATCAACTCTTGATTTTTAAGAAGCTTTATAGCTTTAAGCACCTCTTTGGCTCCTGCACTGTCTACAATACTCACAGAATATAGACGTTTACGCCTAACCAAAGTACTATTGCTTATCACTACATCTGTATTTATATTAAATGTTTTTTTTATTAATGTAAAGTACTTTCTGGCAAGTCCTGAAAATTCAGTGTTTATTTTTAAAGACAATTCACCATTTTGTGATAAAGAAACAGTACCAATGAAGTAAACAATTGCCAAAATTTCTGCAAGTATGCAATGCCCTAACCGTAGGAATTATCCTAGCGATTTCATTTTTCACTTCTGAAGAAAAATGTCATCTGTTCTCCTATCTTTGTGAAATTCGTGAAATATTTTTGCCCATATCTCTGTGTTCCAGTCTGACACCGATACCCTCTATATTATCAAGTCTTTCTTTAAGAGCCGCAGCAATAGCTACCGAACGGTGTTGTCCGCCTGTGCATCCTATACCTATTACCAAAGCGCTCTTACCCTCATCAATATATCTGGGTATCAAGAAGTTTATCATATCATCCAGCTTATCAAGAAATATATCGGCGTCATTATTTGAAAAAAACATAATCCGCAACTTCCTTTTTCTTCACCGGTTTTAAGTCTGAGATTTTTGATCATAAAAAGGATTAGGTAAAAATCTGACATCAAATAAAAGATCCGGATCCTCAGGTATACCATACATATATCCAAATGAAAGCACTGTAACAAAAAGATTGTTGAAAGACTTTCCGTCAATATATATTTTTTTAAGCTCCTGCTTTAACTCCTTTGTCAGAAATCTACCGGTATCAAGTATTCTATTCGCCCTCTCTCTTAAGAAGGCAAGTTTTTGTCTCTCAAGATTTATTCCGTCTATCAATCTGCCTTCTGCAGCTAAAGGATGATTTCTTCTCGTCTCTTTATATCTCTTTATCAAAGTTTCATCATCAGCCTCAAGAAAAAGAATTTCCATATTGATTTTTTTATGACTGAGTTCATCAAACACTTCCTGTAATCCGTTAAGTCCACTTCTTATATCAATCCCAAGAGCTATACCATTCATTCCTCTTTCAGATTCAATTGTCAAATCTACAAAAATTTAATAAAAAAGCTCAACAGGCAAATTATCGACACAATAATACCCTGAAATCCTCAAACATCTTTAATGCAACAGTCTTACCCTGAACCCGACATCCCTGTTACAATGACCATCTTCATATCAAATCATCCTTACTTCACATTCCAGCTTTACACCAAATTTCTCATATACATTTGCCTTGATATGTTCTATCAGATTCTTTATATCGTCTGATGAGGCATTGTCATAGTTTATAACAAAGCCACAGTGTTTTTGAGATACCGCCGCACCGCCAAGTCTGAATCCTCTAAGTCCGGCATCATCTATAAGTTTACCTGCAAAAATACCCTTCAGGTCTCTTAAATGTGGAACCTGCACTTGGGTATTCCAGCGGCTGTTTGTCACTTCTTCTATTGTTTAAATCCTCTATTTGTGCTCTTATTTCATCCTTATTGCCATATGCAAGTTTAAGCTTTGCAGCCAGTACTATTTCCTTATTTGCTAAAATATTACTCTTTCTGTAACCGAGTTCAAGTTCCGAAACATCTTTCCATTTAATGCTTCCGTCAGGGCAAAAGCACCTTTACTTCCATCAGTACATTTGACATCTCTCCGCCGTAGGCACCTGCATTCATAACTATTGCGCCACCAAGACTTCCCGGTATACCACAGGCAAATTCAAATCCTGTAAGTGAATTTTCCATAGCATAATCACTTATCTTATCAAGTCCCATACCTGCACTTGCTTCTATAACGGTACCTTCATGTTTAATATCGTTATTTAAACAAACAGTGGATATAATAACTCCGTCATAACCTCTGTCATCTGCCAATATATTGCTACCTTTGCCAAGTATATAATATTTCAGATTATCTCTTCTTACTATATCCATGCAAAGTTTAAGTTCCTCTTCAGTAGCAGGTGTCAGGAAAAATCTGCATTCTCCTCCTACTTTAAATGTTGTATGTTCTTTTAACAGCTCGCCTGTTTTACAATTTTTTTCCAAGGATGCTTTTTAAAATCCATTTTGAATTCTATCTCCGCCACTCTGTTTAATTATCTTTTCCGGCTATATTTGCCTGAACTCTGTTGTAAAGCTCCTGCGCCGCATTATAACCCATCTGTTTTTGTCTATGATTTACAGCAGCTGTCTCTACAATAATTGCAAGGTTTCTACCCGGTCTTACAGGTAATACATGACATACCACCTTATTACCCAAGTATTCTATATAATTGTCCTCAAGACCAAGTCTGTCATAGTCCTTATTTTGTACCCAATCCTCCAGCTGAATAACCAAATCTATAGACTGAGTATCTTTAACGCTAAGTACACCATAAAGTGCCTTTACATCTATAATTCCTATTCCCCTAAGCTCTATAAAATGCTTGGTTATATCAGGTGCTGTTCCAACCAGAGTCTGCTGTGATACCTTTCTGATTTCTACAACGTCATCAGATACTAATCTGTGTCCTCTCTTTACAAGCTCAAGAGCCGCCTCGCTCTTTCCTATACCGCTGTCTCCGGTTATAAGTACACCTTCACCATATACATCCACCAAAACACCATGTATGGAAATCACCGGAGCCAATTGTACATTAAGCCATCTTACAAGCTCTGCGGTAATATAAGTTGTAGACTGCTCAATACCGAGACATGGCACACCATAATGTACACAGTAAGAAATCATATCCTCATCCGGCTTTATTCCTCTTGCATACAGTACACATGGAACCTTATATGAAAGCAACTTATCATAAGTTTCCTTTCTCTTTTCGTCATTTAATGTCTGAATAAATGCGTTCTCCACATTACCTATTATCTGAACTCTTTCACTGTCAAAATGATCAAAGAAACCGGCCAGCTGTAATGCCGGTCTGTTTATATCCGGATGCTTTACAATAATAGATTCCGTATCTATATCAGGTGTAAAGTTTTCCAGTTTTAATTCCTTTATAAGTTCCTTAATTGTTACGTCTTCTCCCATAGTACCTCCTATCATAATTCCCCCTATCTAATACTTAACCCAAGAGCTCAAGTAATTCCTCTTTAGATATATTGGCTAAAGATACTCCTCTTCAAAATTTAGTACCCTGTCAGCCAAATCCTTTTTGTCTCTTTGAAGTTTAACTATTTTCTCCTCTATTGTTCCTTTTTGCAATCAGCCTGTAAACCGTTACTTTATTCTTTTGTCCGATTCTGTGGGCTCTGTCTGTAGCTTGATTTTTGTGCCGCAAAATTCCACCACGGATCATAGTGAATAACTATATCGGCACCTACCAGATTAAGCCCTGTACCTCCCGCTTTCAAAGAAATAAGAAATACATTGGTATCGTCATTATTAAAGTCATTAACCAGCTTGATTCTTTTTTCTTTACTTGTAGAACCTGTAATAACATAGTTGCTTATATTTTCTTTTTCAAATCTCTTACTGATTATATCAAACATTGAAGTAAATTGCGAAAAATAAAAAGTATCTTATGTCCGGCTTCTATTCCACTTTTTTACAAGATCTATACAAGTTTCAAGTTTTGCTGACTCTCCGCTGTAATCATCAAAGATTAATCGGGGATCACAGCATATCTGTCTGAGCTTCGTGATCTCAGCCAGAATTATCATTTTTGTACTGTTATACTCTCTATCCCCATATAATACCTTCTTTAGCTTGGTAAGTTCAGTATCATATGCTAATTGTTGCTCTTTATCAAATCTTGATACTCTGATTTCTTCGATTTTATCAGGCAGATCCATTGCCACTTCCGACTTAAGTCGTCTGAGTACAAAAGGACTGATCAACTTTGAGAGCAATTTTGCACTGTCCTCATTACCGTCTTTTACTATTGTATTTTCATATTTGGTTCTGAATGAATTGTAGCTGTACAAAAATCCCGGCATTATATAATCGAAAAATACTCCAAAGTTCACTTAATCTGTTCTCAATCGGTGTTCCTGTCAAAGCATATTTTTACATTTGCCTTTTACAGTCTTTACAGCCTTTGCAACTCCGGTATTTTGATTTTTTTATAAACTGTGCCTCATCTATTATCTGATGAGAAAATTTCATATCATGATATAAGCTGATATCTCTTCTTAAAGTATCATAAGAACTTATATAAATATCCACACCGTCATGTTCCTCAAGACTTTTTTGTCTTTCTTCTCTGGTAGCGGCAAGAACAGATACACTAAGCTTCCCTTCTGTATCAAATTTTGATATTTCCTCACTCCAATTATATACCAAAGATGCCGGACATACTATAAGTGCTTTTTTAAGTCTTCCATTCTTTTTTGCATCTATTAAAAGAGCTATGATCTGCAGTGTCTTTCCAAGTCCCATATCATCTGCCAAAATTCCTCCAAATCCAAGCTCTTCCACAGAACGTAACCACTTAAAACCTTCTCTTTGATAGCTTCTTAGAGTATTTTCCACCTCTTTTGGAGGTGTGAAATCCATAGACTTTATATTGTCAAATTTTTTTCAATAAGATTACGGAAGCTTTCATCTCTTCTTTCTACAAGATCTTCATGCGTCTCCATCATTTCATCTATATAGAGCGAGCGATACAAAGGTACAGTCAGTGCACCTGTTCTTAAATCTTTTTGAAGATATTTCCAAAACATTAAGCATTTCATTAAATCTTTCCATATACTCCGAATCCATATCTATAAAAAGCTCCGGTCTTTAAGCGATAGTATTTTTTTCTTCTTTCTATAGCTTGTTACAATATTTTGCAAGCTCCTCCGCACTCATATCCTGTGATAAGAACTCCAGTTGCAAAAGATTTGACTTTACCGACACTCCCATTCCGGTAGAAGGCTTTTTATACTCTTATATTATTAAATGCCTCACTTCCAAGAACTTTACCGTATTTATTTAATGCATCAATACCGGAAACTTTCAGCTCGTAAAGCTCATCCTCTGTAGAGGTCGAGAGAAAATTAGTATTATTGTCATATGGCAAAAACCTTCTTAAAACCTCTATTGCCTTTTCTTCCTGCTTTTGATTTCTTAAAAGTTCATTATCATTTTCTTTCAAGTACTTTTTCCGGATAAGATATCAACTCTTCCACCGGTATAAGACGCCTCCGCTCTTCCTACTACAGCATTACCCTCCATATCAAGATAATATGTTACCTGCGCATTGTCCGGAACAAAACTTATCGCTTCAGGCGCATTATCTACTATATTCGCATAATCCTTTATACTTGGCAATACATTGGAATAAAACCTGCCAATATTTCTTCTTCCGATTTTTATATCCTGATATCCATGCTCAGATATCTTTAATGCTTTAAATATTTTTAAAACATTCTCATCACATCTGTTCAGATAATTATCTCTAATACAGTATATATAACTGTTTGACTCAAAAAAATACCGGAAAGTCCACTTTCAAACTTATTCCTGCAAACTGTCCTCTGTCATATATCGGATTTATTACTATATCTATTTTTTCATTGAAGTCCCTAAGTTCTATCTCTTCAGTTAATTTTGTTCGAATATGTTCCTTTATCAATTCTACTTTTTCACCGACCAGTAAATTGAAAAATCTCATCTATATTTGAGCCGTCCACAGATATTTTTTTGACACATTCAAACCGGTTTTTGCGTAATCAAGCAGCCTGTAGCTGATAGCAGCCTCTCGGTCCACCATTTCCTCAATGAACTTAACATATTTTTATGCTTTCATTCTCAAACGCCCTCATAGCTAAGCTTTTTACGCTGTCATTTTTTTCCAAGCGGATATATTTGGTTCTCTCTTAATGCCTCAACAAAATTTTTTTATAGTTTTTTTATCTGTAAAAGTTTCTTTTCTTCCAATTTTAAATTGTATGTATAATCCGTCTGTATATTCCGCCTTATCAAACAGTATAAGTTTTGGAACTATCCTTACAGGCTCTTTGTCATATTCCGTATCAGAATCAAAATAAGAAAGTAGCGATTCACCGAAATAATTGGTTTCATCTCCAAGTTCATGGCTGTCCAGGTATGCGTTTTGAAAAGAAATACCGTCGCAACAACATGCTCACAATTTTTGTCATTTAAATAGCTACTCATTCGATTCTTATCAAAGCATCTGAAACAGCTACAATATGCCTTTTTAAGTCTGTCTTTGCTAAACTCAATATCTACTTCACAATTATCTGATGATTCTACTTTTGCAATTACCTTTTCCGTATACATCCGGATTTTTTTCTCATAAAATCCGGATATTTTTTTCTCAAAAGATATAATATCATCTCTAACATCGGAAAGCCTTATCTGACCGTTTTTAATCAGTTCTTTTTGCCTTCTTTTGCAACTTCCAGCAGATATAGAAAGGCTATCTATAATAGCCTCTCCGTCGAAGTATTTATAAATAGCCTTTTTATCTTCAGTATCTGAAGCAGACATTATATCTGCTTTAATATTTTTCATATTTTCTTTTTCTTTTTTTAAATCAGCGGCTGTTTTTAAGCCCTCAAGAAAATGAAAATCCATTTTTATTCCTCATTCTTTAATATATCAATAGCTGTACTGAGCTGATTGTCTGAATCGCTTCCAATCTCCGCACCTTCATTTAAATCAACTTCTACATCAGGCTTTATTCCGACCTTATGCAAGTCATAACCTGATGGCGGATAGTAATGCTGTGTAGTTATCTTTTATTGCTGTACCGTCACCTAATGGCAGTACATTTTGTACTATACCCTTTCCAAAGGTGGTTTTTCCTACCACAGTACCCCTCTCAAAATCTCTGAATGTACCTGTGAAAACCTCTGATGCGGATGCAGAGTTTTCATTCACAAGAACTGCCATAGGAATATTTACTTCATGAGTTCCGTCTGAATAATATTCCTCTCTTTTTCCGTACTTATCTTCTGTGTATAAAACTAATCCCTTAGGCAAAATATAATCAAGCATATCAACAACCTGATCCAGTAATCCACCCGGATTTCCACGAAGATCCACTATCAACTTTGTCATTCCCTGTGATTGTAGTGCTTCTATATTGGATTTAAACTGTTCTGATGTAACTGCATCAAACTGGCTTACCGCAATATATCCGATATTATCATCCAGCATTTTACTTGTTACGGTCTCCACTTCTATAGACCTTCTTGTAAGTTCAAGTTCCACTTCTTTTCTATCATCACCCCTAAGCACAGTCATTGTAAAACTTGTACCTTCTTCACCTCTGATTCTGGTCTTTACAAGTATATCCATATCTGTCCCGCAATCTCTTCACCGTCAATTTTATAGATGATATCTCCAGCCTGAAGTCCTGCATCTTTTGCCGGGCTGTTATCAAATATCTTTACAATGGTTATGATCTTTGTATTAGGATTTTGTGAAACGACTGCACCTATACCTGAGTATTTACCCTCTGTATCCTCATTGAGCGCCTTATATTCTTCCTTTGTATAATATACTGTATAAGGATCTCCAAGTCCGTTCATCATACCTGCATATATACCGTCTTCCACCTTTGTCATATCTTCATCAAAAAGGAAGTAACGGTCTATATACTCTTGTAAGATCGAAGTTTTTTCTTCTATCTTATTATAATCAAGTTTATCACTTCTTTTTGTGAACAAAGAAAAACAAACTTCCATTGCTGAATGCAAAAGAAAATCCCACATATACAAGAATAAAAGATGTCATTAGTCCCAGAATAAATCCTATAACTCCGTTCAGATTTCCTTTTCTTCTTTGATTTCTTTGGTTTCTATCCTGTCTTATTTCATCCCTATAACTTGATCCGCCTATATCAGATCTTCTTTGTTGTCTTTCATTAATATACTTCTCATAATCATCCATTTCACGATGTTCAAACATATAACACCTCCAATTTCTCTATTCACTACTATATCACACATTAAAAATAAAGGGAGATATAAATCTCCCCATATCTTAATTTATTAAATTTTATTTTGTAATTAGTATCCCAGTTTATCCATATAAGACATATATTTTACAACCATCAATGCGATCTTGAATGTAATTGCATCCTCAAACATTCTAAGGTCAAGGCCTGTACTCTTTTGAAGCTTATCCAAACGATAAACCAATGTATTTCTGTGGATAAAGAGCTGTCTGGATGTTTCCGACACATTCAAACTGTTCTCAAAGAACTTGTTGATTGTAGTAAGTGTCTCTTCATCAAGATCCTCAGGATTCTTTCCGTCAAAGATTTCCTTAATAAACATCTTGCAAAGAGGTATAGGTAACTGGTATATAAGTCTTCCTATTCCAAGTCTTGAATATGCCACGATATTCTCCGCAGCATAGAATATCTTACCTACATCAAGTGCCATCTTAGCCTCTTTTATACGACTTTGAAACTTCCTTGATTTCATTTACTATAGTTCCGTAAGCAACTGTCACGTCTCAAAATTCCAAATAGAGTTAAGTTCGTCAATAACAGATCTTGCAACTCTGTCCAGATCCTCGTATGCCGATCCTTCTTTCATCTCTTTTACAAGAATGATATCTCTCTCATCAACCGCTGTAACAAAATCCTTATTTCTTGATGCAAAGAGTGCTTTTACAGCCTCAAGACTTGATACATCTCTCTCATTCTTTGTCTCAATAATATATACTACTCTTCTTACACTTGTCTCAATATGCAATTTCTTTGTTCTGTTATAAATATCTACCAAGAGTAGATTGTCAAGTAAGAGATTCTTTATAAAGTTATCCTTATCAAATCTCTCCTTATAAGCTATAAGAAGGTTCTCTACCTGGAATGATGCCAATCTTCCCACCATGTAAGTGTCATCCGTTGTTCCCTGAACCATGAGAACATATTCAAGCTGATGCTCATCAAAAATCTTGAAAAACTGGAATCCACCTATTGCCTGAGAGTCGGCCAAAGAGTTTGCAAATGTATTTACCTGCAATCCGTAGGTATCAGCCTCTGCAAAAGTAGTTGCTAAAACCTTACCCTCAATGTCACAAACACAAAGTTCTGTTCTCGTAATAACCTTTAAACCATCTATGGTATTTTGAAGAATCTGGTTTGAGATCATATAATTGTCTCCTTTACTCTATTACTTTTTCTCTACCATCTCATACAAAATTTAGAATGAGACAGTCATTAATCAGCTGTCATATTTGACAACGATTAATTGTCGAATCTGATCTGCTCTAAATACCTGATAGCAGATATTAACAACTTTCACATAAATACAATGCATTATCACGAGTAAATCAATAGTAAAAGCGAAAAATTTTTATTTTACTTATGTAATTTTTTTACTATACATAGAGAGGTATGCAGGTGTTCTATTTAAAATTTACCATATCTATAAAGAACGTCTTGTGCTATTTTTACTTATTGTTTATATTATACAAAATAATTAAAAGTTTATTTCACCTGTGAATACATACTCGGCTTTGCCTCTCATGTATATCTCATCATCAACCAAACTGATATCCAGATCCCTCCAAGTAGGTGAACTCTTACCAAATTTTCACATAATCCTCTCTTCATTGTGGCAAATGCACTGGCACATGCACCCTGTACTGCAGGCAAGAGTTTCTCCTGAACCTCTCTCCCAAACTCTCATATGAATATTATTTTTATCTTCTATATAAACAAATTCTGAATTTACCTTTTGAGGAAATCTTTCATGCTTCTCATAGTACTCTCCGATATTTTCCAAATTCATATCTTTAAGTTCCTCCAAAGAATTTACATAGTATACTGCATGAGGATTTCCTATATCCACTCCTATAAATTCTTTCTCTTCCCCGTTTATCAATATCTTCTCCGGGAAATCCGATGTAATCTTTGCCTTGCCCATGTTTACATTTATATATTCGGCAACTCCGTTTTTTTAGCCTCTATTTCAATATACTTAATACCTGCACCGGTCTCCATAGTGAACTTTTCTGATTTCACATAGCCATGATCATAGGCATATTTGGCAACACATCTTGATCCGTTTCCACACATTAGACCTCTGCTGCCGTCTGCATTGTACATATCCATCCTTACATCAGCTATATCTGAAGGACAAATAAGTATCAAACCGTCACTTCCTATGCCGAAATGCCTGTCACTTACTCTTTTTTAGCTATCTCACTTGGATTTTTCCACCTTTTCTTTGAAGCAGTCCACATATACATAATCGTTTCCCGCTCCCTGCATTTTTACAAACTTCATACAATTCTCCATCTATATCTATTCTTTATCTCCGTATAGCAAACAAATCTTCTTTGCTGTATTGATAATGGTTTCTCCGTTCTTCATACTGCTTATCTGCAAATATTTATGTGCCTCGGGCTCTGTCATATTCTTATGCTTTATCAAAAGTTCCTTAGCTTTTTGTATCGCCTGAAAGTTTTTACTTCCTCGCTCTTCCTGACTTTTCTTCCTTTTTCTCTCATAGTAAAGTTTATCGGATATTTCACCGACCTTTTTTACCAGTTCTATAACCTTAAAAGGCATTGGCAAAAAGTTTATATCTTCACCCGGATTCTCATCCAGCTTACCGGGAGAACATACCAGTAAAAGCTCACAGGTTTCATTCATATTTTCCTTCAGCTCCATATATTGCATATCATTTAGTTGATAAGCACAGACTACAATACCATAATCAATATCATCAGATAGATTTATTGCCTGAGCACCTGATGCCACTACTCCAACGATTGAGTACCCGTTTTTTATCAAAATGGACCTCAAAACTTTACTGTCACCGGGATTTGGAAATGCAATGATTATATCTGACATTACTGTCCTTTCTCCTTATAAAAACTTTACAAGCCTTTTTACTAGAACCTTTCCAAATATTTTTATTTCCCAATCGGTGATAGTATTGTTAAATTCATTCCATTCGATCTTCTTTGCCTCGACATACTCATTAAATATATGAGCACCAAGCTTTTCCTTTACAAAGCTTGAATTTTCAAATTCATCTATAGCCTCGCTTAATGTATCCGGAAGCTTTTTGATATCGTATTTCTTATCTGAATACATATTATCATTGATAGCTTCTTCAAGTTCCATCTCATTTTCAAGTCCGTCAAGAATTGAATATATCAGCATTGCAATGCAAAGATATGGATTTGTAGCGGAATCGGGACTTCTAAGTTCAAGTTTTATCTGATTGTTTCTTTCTGTCGGTATTCTAAGCAGAGCACTTCTGTTAGAATTTGAACTCCATGACACATACACAGGTGCATCAAAATTTGGCTTTAACCTCTTATAAGAGTTTACCAAGGGATTATTTATAAGTGATAATTCCCTTGCATGATGAAGAATTCCCTGCAATTGTTGATTTTGCCCTCGAGCTGAGTTTTTGCACTATCTTCAAAAATATTTTTTTCCATTGTCGTCAAAAAAATAGAAATCTTAAAATGCATTCCGCTTCCGTTTTCACTGTCAAAAAGCTTAGGCATAAAGGAAGCGCTAAGACCATGTCTCTTTGCCAAAGTCTTTACCGCCATTCTGAATGTCTGAATGGCGTCGGCACATTTTAGTGCATCCTGATCGGTAAAATCTATTTCATGCTGTGCTTTTTGCTATCTCATGATGTGAAGACTTTATATTTATTCCCATTTCTTCCAGAGTAAGTACGATATCTCTTCTGATATTTTCAGACATATCAAGAGGGCCTATATCAAAGTAGCTCGCCTTTTCTTTTTACATTCAAGCTTACCTCGCCTGCATCATCAGTATTGAGTAAAAAGAATTCGCACTCAGCTTCAATAAATATATTAAGTCCCAATTGCTTTGCTCTGTTATATGCATCAAGTAGCACAGCTCTTGGATCCGCGCCGAATACGCTTCCGTCAGATCTGTGAATATTGCAAATAAATCTTGCTACCTTTCCCTGCTGAGGTCTCCATGGGAAGATACAAAAGGTAGAAAGATCCGGATGCAAATACAGATCCGAATCCTCTATAGGCGCAAATCCCTTTACGCTTGAACCGTCAAACAATATCCTGTTTTCCATGGCATCCTCAAGCTGGCTTGCAGTTATTGCGATATTTTTCAAAGTTCCGAAAATATCGGTAAACTGTAATCTGATAAATTCTACATCTTCTTCTTCAACTATTGCAAAAATCTCTTCCTTCGTCATTTCTCACCTTTACTTTAAAACTTATTAAGCACCCTTTTTAACCTTTCGAGTGCATCATCAACATCCTCTTTCGAAATAATAAGTGGCGGAATAAATCTCAATACATTAATTATATCATGTATTTAAGATTCCACCCCCATTCTACATCACTAAATTATTATAGCATCAGGTTTTTGCCGGTAACAAGATTTTTACCGCAAGATTTTTGTGTATTAAAAATTGTGGAATAAAAATAGATACTTGTCGTAAATAAATTTCTTTTAGAATTTCCCACATATTGACATATTTTTCCCAAATATTAATGTTGTACTAATACAAGAAAAAAACCTTTATACAATATGTTAAAATGTGTAAAAATAACTCATATATAGATAAATAAGATAAATACTCAAAATTGCAAATATAAGAATTCTCATATCTATTTTTTTGCAAGATATCTATCCCATAATTTCTTTATTATTCTAATTATATTAAGCATATTTTTTTATTATTCCTCTTTCTCTCCTATTCCAAAAACATTCATATCTCATCTCCTATATGCCTAATATACTATTTAACATAGACATATATTGTCATTGTAAAAGTTATTTATATATAAACAATTTATTTATGGAAAAAATAGTCTTCTGTGTTTCCTTTAAACCTTAATAAATTACAACTTTATTCCACTCTTTATTACACTCTTTTGTAGTACATCATATCAATCCAATTAAAGTCCTACAAAAAAAGAGGCTGTCGGGAAATACTGAATTTTAATCCCTACAGAACAAAATAGAAATATCCTGACAAATACAAGGCATTTTGGCTTTGCGACTTTGTCAGGATATTTTACTTTTCTATAATACTGTCTATTTTAGGGCATAAAACTCCCTTAGCTGAAATTTTTGCTTTTTGCATTTTTTTACTATGCTGTTTTTCTCCTGTAGTTTTCCTTCAAATTTCTTTAGTTTGGCATAGAGAAAAACGATGATATTTATTTATATTTCTTCCTATTGCAAAAAGCATAAATTCTTTATATACCTTATCTGAAGTACGATAGTTAAAGCGTCGGAAATCTTCATTTTTCTTTGATATCTCCAAAATGACCTTCTGTTTGAATAGAGCGTGTCTGTCGTTTCAGAATGCCTTTTTCACTCTGTATGTTAGCATGTGACTTCTCTCGGAGCTCTTCCCATACTTCATTGATCTTCATTACTTTATTCTTATCAATATCTTTATCAGGATTATACTTGTATAAACATTTAGACTTATGTTCACATCCACTACAGTCTGAACATCCATATACTTCATATGTTTGTGTATAACCATTCTGTTCTTTCTTTTCTGTGTTGATATGTCTCAGTTCACGGCCGTCATGACAGATATAGACTTGCTCATCCTCAAATACTGTTGTCTTCATGTTGTAGTATTTACCTATATCTTTACTGTATGCTCTTGTTTTTCGTTTTTCATGATCCTGTAGTTTTATATAACTATCTATCTTATTTTCTTTTAGATATAAGAGATTTTTCTCACTACAATAGCCGCTATCTGCCGTAACTTCTTCAAGCACTTCTCCAAATGCTTTCTTATGCTTTTCAAGGACAGGAATCAGTGTGTTATAGTCTGTACGATCATTACTTACATAACTATGTACAATAAAATAATTCTCTACTGCTATCTGTACATTGTATGCAGGCTTTAGCTGCCCATTCAGCATATGATCTTCCTTCATTCGCATAAAAGTTGCTTCCAAATCAGTTTTGGAATAGCTGTTTCTATCTTTTCCCATAATTTCAAAGCATTCTTTATAGCTCATTAATCGCTGTCCACAATGCTCAAGTTCTTCATATAGTTGTTGAAGTTTTGGCTTTCTCTTACCCTTTCCGTTAACAAATACAATACCTTCTCCGTCAGCAATAGCCATAAGGTTTTTCTGTAGCTTAAGCATTTCAAGAGGCGAGCAGTTATCAATCTCTATAATACGGTTATTAGATAGCTTTTTATGTTTTGTAATCTTTCTTTTTCTATTCTTTTCAATAACATCTCTAACTTTATCAATTCCGTCAATTACAAACATTTGTGCATTTCCAAGCTCGTACTTCTCCCCAAAACCATTATCTTGTAAAAAAGAATTATAGTCTGAATAAAGCTTATCGATAGAATCCAGCAGACCTGCTAGATGATAATTAATACTTCCACGCCATACAAAAGTATAACGATTAGCATTAGCTTCTATTTTCGTTCCATCAATAAACAATTCTTTTAATGTTACAAATCCTTCTTTTTGTAATCTTCTCATAAATTGATAGTTTAGATTATCAAGGATATCTGAAGTAAGTTTCTTGCCTTTAAATTCATAAAAAGCATCTCTTTTAGGCTTCCTCCCTTGAGTAGCTCAGATAAAAAGCAATATCTCTTTCACATAAATCTACAATACGATCAATAGAACGAATTCCTCTCATATTTGCATAAGTAATAACTGCATACATCATAATAGGGTTGTACCCTGTTCTTCCCTTGTCCGAACAATTGGCTAACAGTCCGGAAAAATCTAAATCCTCCATAACTTTTTTTAGGGTATAGACTGGATCGTCATTGGGTAAACTCAATTCATAGAAGCTAAAGTTGATTTTCTGTTGACCTATTTCAAAAAAAGTCGTTATAATAATTAACTGTGAGCATAGTTACATTATAACATGTAACGGAGAAAGATGGTTATCGTTAGCCATCTTTTTTTATGTAAAAACTTAGGGAGGAGCGACTCATTTTGAGTTACTCCTCCCTCTTTTATGACTGCCATTTCCCGACAGCCCCCTCATTGTTTTAAATCATACTAACGTATTTACATCTTTTCATTTAAATATTTTTTTGGAACTTGCTTACGCTTAGGTTTGCTCTTTTTGCAGCATCTTCTACGGAAATTATTCCATCTTTTACAAGCATAATCAATGTATTTATTACACCTTCTTTTCTGCCCTCTCTTCTGCCCTCTTTTATCCACTTGCTTTTAGACTTTTCTAATACTTCCTGATCAATATCCTCTTTAAATATGTCATATAACTCCTTCATTGCATCCGTCATCTTATTACCCTCCTCATATAATCAAGTGTTTTTTGTTGAAAATTCAAGGTTTTTTGACCTTGTCTGTCTCAGTAAATAAGCCAGAGTTATAAACATTTCAGTGTATCTGGTACTGAAATAGCGGTAAAAGGGTACACGAAATAAAACGTCATTGATTTTCGCTTTACTGGCCTTGTGTATACCCATCCCTCTATGGCAGCTAATCTCCTATACCCACCAGGATCATCTCTGTCTCCAGAGGTCCTAACTTCCTTCGTCCTGCCTGCCCATAACCAGGGTGTCAGCTATGCTCCTTTACGGGGTCATGCCCCATGGTTACAATTCCTGCCGACTACCGGCTCATTCTTTGTATTGTTGATTACTGACTCGCTTCCTGTACCAGCACTGTAATCAGTGGACGTTATCTGCTACATTCTGCTTTGTTTAGTGACCTCCCATAGGACGGCCGCCGTATTGATTACATTGTACGCTTATGCTGCCTGCAGATATACTTCCGGTCTCTTTATATCACCAACCAGCTTTTTGGAATCATAGTCCACGCCCTTGGTCAGCATTGCAAAGAAGACACGGAGCAGATTTGCCGCCACAGCCATCAGCGACTGCATCTTCTTTAATGAATTCAGCTTTCTGGTTGTATAGTATGAGTGGAGTTCCTGAACTCCGGATTTTTGAAACAAGGGACATTGCAACCTCGAAGAGCAGATATCTTAGTCTCTTTCGACCTCGTCTGCTTATTGTTGTCTCACCCTTATGTTTACCCGAACTATTCTCAACTAATGCTAAACCTGCAAGTTTTTGCAGTTCTTTTGGGTTATTGAAGCGGCTTATATCGCCTATTTCAGCCAGGAATCCCTGACACCGTCTTGATTCCTACTCCCTTAATTTCCAACAGCTTTTCAGCCATTGGAATCTTTTTTACCAGCTCTTCAATCAGAGCTACTACTTCCTGAAGACGAGTATTTCTGGACTCATAATCATCCAGCAGCATACGGATTTCCATCCTTGCAGATATTTCACCTTCTTTGCTTCCAACACTGTGCTCAGCAGCTTCTATCAGGGTCTTTGCCCTCGCTTTTCCCAACTGCTCTCACCTTCGCATCTCGCCAGATTTGGTTCACCCCATCGATACCCAACGTCAGGATATCTTCCGAAGTGGCGCCACCTTAAGAATCAGCATTCCGCTTTTTAGCATCCGCTGCCCGTACACTGTTTTGTATTCAGGAAAATATATATTGAACCAACGACTGATCCTATTCTGAATTCTTGTAAGCTCCGCTTGTAGCTGAAATCTCATGTTAGATGCAGTTCTAAGATCTGCATAAACACCCTCAGGCAGGTATGGGATCATGTAACGTCCCTCTCTAACTAGTCCTGCTATGACTTTCGGATCCTTACGATCGTTCTTTGTCGGATTGTTATCGTCGAGTTCTTTTGATTTCTTTACATGATGAGGATTCACAAGAACCGGCTTCATCTCGTTGTCCTGAAGGAACTTACCAAGATTGAACCAGTAGTGGCCGGTAGGCTCCATTCCTGGAACCACTTTGTCCTTACCATGCTTTTCTTTGATGTCCAGAATCCATGCCTTTAAACGTCACGAATCCGGCCTCATCATTACTAAACTTTAATGGTTTCTTAGAATACTCGATTCCTCGGTAATCAAAAGCTCTTGCATAATGCGTTTCACTTCCGACATCGATTCCGAGCACCAAAGTAGTTTCTGTAATTGCTTCAATTTTTTTGTATTTTGTGTGTTATACTTCATTGTAGATACCTCTCTGTTTGATAAGATTTACCAACCTGCCAGTCAGTAGTCTTATTTTACTCTGAGGGTATTTTCAATTTTTCAACGTCCACCATTTAAATTATACAGGAAGCTCCTTTGACTTTATTGTATTCTATTTGCACATATTTATAAAGCGTTTCACTTACATTACCACCGATAATAAGTTATTTAGTAAGTAAATTTATTTATTACCCTCTTTATCTTACATAGTCTCAACCCAATTAAAGACATACAAAAAGGACACCTTTTACAGTGTCCTCATTGTCTTAAGTCTTACTAAAGCATTTACATCTTTTTCATTTAAATATTTTTTGGAACTTGCTTACGCTTAGGTTTGCTCTTTTGCAGCATCTTCTACGGAAATTATTCCATCTTTTTACAAGCATAAGTAATGTATTTATTACACCTTCTTCTCTACCCTCTTTTTCTGCCCTCTTTTCTACCCTCTCTTCTACCCTCTTTTATCCACTTACTTTTAGACTTTTCTAATACTTCCTGATCAATATCCTCTTTAAATATGTCATATAACTCTTTCATCGCATCTGTCATCTTATTACCCTCCTTAACATACTTAAAATCATATTTCATTTTTAGATGTTACAGGAAAAATTGTCACTGTAACAATCATCTTTTGTAAAAACTCCCATTAGTTCAGATAATATAGTGCCGTCATTTATATTGGCACTGATATATATCTCTTTAAGCCCATTGTCAACTTCCGTATTACTTCCGTCTATCACCCTTTTTATTAAATATGAGCTCTTATTTTCTTTGAATATATCAAAATTGCAAATATATATCATACATACTTCCGGCACATTATCAAAAGCTTTCGCCTTTTTTCATCAAGCTTGTCGTCAACACACTACTGTAATATCTCACTCTTTTTGATGATTTACATTGTCAGCATTTTGAACTTCAATATTCACTCGCCTTCCGTCTCTCAACTCACAATATGCATCAAGTATAACGGAGCGTCTTTCTATATTAGTTATAGCATATTGTGACTTATTATTTAAGACCTTTAACTGATAATCTTGCAAAAATGTCCTTAATATTTCTTCACAAAACTCCTTATTCTCTGCCATCTTTCTAAATATAATGTCATCAATGGGGTTTAACTTTTTGTATATATTCTTTGAATTTTTGTATAGACCTGTCAGACATAAACCTCCCTTTTAACTTTTTAAATAGAACCTTTTTAACTTAGAAAAATATAAGAAATGTAGATACAAAATTATTAGATATGATGAATTTGTATTTTTAATTATTATAATCAATGATTTTGATTAAATCAATATACTTGATATAAATACAACATAATATGCTATAATTATTCTATAATTTTTAGATTCCGGAGGTTTAGATATGCAAGATAATACTATTCAATTTAATATGAATTCAGATGACACTTATACAGCAGGAATCCAAGCTTTAGAAAAAGCAAGCAAGATTGCTAAGAAATATAATATTTCCAATATGTCGCCGGATGAGATAAATGTAGAAATAGCAGAGTCAAGAAAAATCATTAGATTGATATTACTTTGTTATATGTAGGAGGTAAACACTATGATTAATATTTATCCGTTTTCCGGATTAAAATATGATGCCTGTTGCATACAGACCGCATATCCGTGTTGCATAGAAATAGCGAAGAAACAAAATGCCGCTTCGCTATAAAGTCTAACTTATTTTTAATTAATAAAGTTTTCATATTTATAAAATATTATTCTATTCTCTCCCTATCCTCTTTCTCCTTCAGCGCCATCTCCTGAGCAAGATTCACCACCTTGTTCTCAAGAAGTGACATCTGTATGCTCATAAAGAAGAGCTTTATAGGAGCATACCTATTATTATCAGATAGACTATGTTTGCAGGGATTTTGCACCGACCAGATCGGATATAAAAATAAATTATTCTTGGGAATATGGCAAAGATTATCAGTATGATGGCAAAAAATCACCCAAAAACAGTCCGTCCTCAATTCTTATCTTTGATTTTCTTATTTTTTTCTTATAATGACAAAAAATGACATTATTGATATCAAAATCAAACCTATTCTTAGTATAGCAGTCATATTATTTCTTCTTCTCTAAAAACTTTGAATAAATATAATGGAGCAAAGCATTCTAAACATGTATTTGGCGGCATTTATAGGAGTAAGATAACTTATTCCGGCCACTCTTTCATCCATCTCACCCTGTATCTCACATACTTTCACGCCTTGCTTTATCAGATAGGATATTGTGTCCGCCCGGTGCATAGTTAAGTCTAAGCGCAAACTCAGCAATCAGCTTTTTCATTATACATTCTCATACCTGAGGTGGGATCATGGATTGTAGCACCTGTACTTAATTTTATTGCAAGAGCAATAAGTCTTGAACCGAGCATCCTCATTGTAAAGGGCTTTTTCTTGTTTACAAATCTTGAAACGATGACTATATCACATTCCTCACATTTTTTCCTCATTTCAGGAATGTATTCGGGTCTGTGCTGTCCGTCTCCGTCAAATTGCACAGCATATTTATAGCCATGCTTGTGTGCATACTTCATACCGGTTTGAAAAGCACCTGCAAGTCCCAGGTTTACCGGCAAATCTATAATATTAAATCCTCTTTCTCTGCTGATCTTGGATGTAGAGTCAATGGAGCCGTCATTTACAATCACATAGTCCACATCATTTAATGTATTTGTAAGTCGCTCTATTACATTTGCAATATTCTTTTCTTCATTAAACGCCGGTATTATTACCAATGTATCAGCCATATCTATCTCCAAAACTCTCTGTTCATACTAAAGGCTCTAACAATACTCTTTGGCAGTTTCTTATAATTTTTCCCTGCCAAAAATCCCGCATATTTGCAGGCACTTATATATATAAGCCTGATTGCACTGATATATGAATGTGTGGAAAGAAGGTGCTCCATGGTTTTTAATACCATTTTTTTGCCTTCATTTTCACTTTTTTTATATTCTTAAAGATATGAGAATTGCTTGCCTGTGACGCCCCTGATATCAAAAATTTCTTTTTAAACTGCGCGGCTCCGCTGTAATTATGAGAATGTATTACCTTTGCCCATGCCTCATATTTTATAAAAATATCCGTTTTCTATAAGCTTTATAGGCAAAAAGCATATCTTCATTCAAAATCTGTCCGTATCAAATCTTCCCAAAGCATCAAAAGTTTCTCTTTCATATGCCGCACAGACATTTGAAGCAAAAATATGTCTTAATTCCAAGCGTCTGTCTTTCATTAAATGACTTTTATAATTGACTCTGCAGGATAATTAAATTCTCTTGTGAATTTCTCTATTTTATTTGCATTTTTATCCGGTACCTGTCTGGCATAAGTCATCTTGATAGACTTATCCATACCTCTCAGCAAATATTCAATAGTCTTCTTATCAAAACAGACTGCATCCTGAGTCATGCAAACAAAATACTCGGCCTTTTGACTTTGAAACCCTGAAATTTCTGGTAGCTCCATGGTCAAAATCCTGCTTTTCTATATGCTCCAATATAAGTTTAGTATCGCTTTCTTCAAAAAGCTCTTTTAATTTCTCTTCTATCCCTGTCTTATCCCATACATTTTTTTATCTGTGTTTATAATAATAATCTTACCGGGCGCCACTGTCTGAGCCAGAAGTCTTTTTATTGATACCAAAAATTTATTGTCAGGTTTGTATGTAGGTATTATTACATCTACTAAATTCATTTTTTTAACCTTTCTGAGTCCGAAAATCACTGCAACAAGGAATGATATTGAAAGTAACAGCATGGTTATCATATATGCAAAAGCCGCTCCGTTCATTCCGAAACTCTTTACAAAAAAATCACTGATAAAGTATGCAAACACTGCCCCTACAGCATATATTGAAAATATAACTCCTGTCATTTCAAAGATAACCAAACAGTAATATCCGAGATTTACTATTGCATAAAGTCCACCGCCAAGTATTACCAAAACCAAGGCCGGTTTGTAAGGCTCTATTGCATTTCCTACACTTCCAAGTGCAAGTTTCAAAACAGGAATTCCCAAAGTATATGCCATCCCCATTCCAAATAAAGTTGCCACAAATATAAATACCGCAATCTTTGATATGGTCGAAATAAACTTTTTCTGTTACCTGTCTTATACAGCAATGAAAGTTTTGTAAGTATCGGCCTTATTATAAAGCCTGCCATCAGATTTATAATGGATGTCGGTATAAATATTATACTGAAGTAGCCGTTTAGCTCCTCTCCTAGTCTGTAATTTACAGCGTACTTTGCTGCGGCAAAGATATAAAGATCTATAAAAGCTCCCTAAAAAGCCATTTGCTCTTATTTATTAAGCTTATATAAGAATTCTTTTTTTATAACTTTATCAGGGCCTAATCTTCTTAAAGGCAGTATATCAAATATTATTGCGGCTATCACTATACTTGGCAGAAGTGCCAAAGAACTTAATTTTAAATCCTTTGTAACTCCAAGTGTAGCAAGGAATATGCCTACACAAAATATTGTTCTGAAAAGCGTTGCCTTTCCTGTCATATCAAGCCTGTCCTGTCTTTGCATTTCAGACTCAAATATATCACAAAATCCGTCTAAAATCTTATACAGTGACAAAATCATGTATACTTCAAAGACATAGCTGTCTTTAGTCATAATAATTGTATATACAAAGCCTGCTAAAACAGCCAAAGCCGAGGTAATAACTCTAAGCCTCAGATAATCTCCGAAACTGTATTCATTTGAAACATCGGTAACCTGTATCGGTCTCATTCCAAAGTATGAAACTATATAAAGTTGCTGGCCCAATGTAGAAAATCCGAAGAAAAATATTCCTCCTGCATATGCTCCTGCAAGCTTTGTTACAGCCACACCCAGCAGCATGCTTGTAACAGCATATACAAGGCTTCCCAGCATATTCCAAAAATATGCACTTCTTTCTTTACTGTCCATAATATATCCAAATCTATTTTAATTCCACCATGGTTATTTCTTTTGCAAAGCAGCCGTATTTTTTAACACTTAAATCATTAAGTTCCATGCCGCTACAAAGTCTTATAATTGCTTCCAGCTCGTTTACACCGGCATTGTGAGTAAAAGGATAGCCTCCTCCAAATCTTGCATTTATATCTATTATATAGGCTTTCCCGTCTGATAAGAGTATATCCATATCAAGATTTCCTATATGAAAAAGGCTATTTGCTATCTTCTTTCCTACAGCTTTAAGCTCGCTGTTTTCGGTAACCTCTGCAATATCGGTTTCACCGGATCTCATTGCATATTTTCTCTTTACCGTAACACTTAAGTTCTCGCCTTTAAGATCATTGAAAAATATCCAGTCCGAACTCATCTCCTTTGATTTTTTTCCCTGTATAAGTATTGCTCTGTTCATATCGGCATTTGACTCAAATCTTAAATAAGATTTTTGAATACTTCTCTTTGCCTTTTCATAGAGAACTTCAAGTTCTTTTTTATTCTCAGCTTCAAATATACTTAGAGATCCCACTCCCCATCTTGGTTTTAAAATATAAGTTTTTTTATGAAAATCAGCATATTCAAGTGCCTTATCAAGATCCAAATAGGTCTCCGGCACAGGCAAATTTATCTTCTCAAGATATTTAAGCATTTCAAATTTATCATTACAAATATTTATAATATCCTCATTTGAAACAATGACCTTTACACCCAAAGCCTCAAGTCTGCTTTTATTCTTTGCAAGTATCATAAGGTCAATGTCAAAGAGTGAAATTAAAATATCTATTTTTTCATTTTTGCATATTTCCAGTAGAAACGGAATATATTCTTCATCATATATAAGCGGTGACTCAAAAGCCTTATCAGCTACACTCATAGCTGTTGTATTCATATCCGAATTTGTTGCTACAATATTTCCTATTAATCCAAGGTCCTTATATATATCCCTTAAATAATCGATTATATATGCTCTTCTACCCACACTGGTCAAAAAGTATATTCATTATTTCCTCACCTTACTTACTATCATCTTAAAGTTCTCATTTTTCATAATTACCGCCAAAGCTATATAGATAATTACTCCCAGCACTATTTGCACAAGCAGACTGAAAACTCCTATTCCTATATACTTACCTGCAATATAAATGATTACACCCATACATCCGGCAGGTATAAAGTTTTTCAAGGCATCAATACTCTGCTCTCTTAGTTTATAGTCCAAAAGCTTAACATTCGGGTAGGCATTTATAAATGCACATATCAAATCGGAAAACGCCTTCAGTCCCACAAATATAAATACATTGTAGCGAATACCTATAACTAAAATTGCCACACCCAAAAGCTTTTTTATTATCTCAAGCTTTAAAAAAATATCGCTTCTTCCCATAGCATTAAGTGCCTGTAGATTTGATATATGTATCGGCCAAAACACATAGGAAAAGCACATCATCTGTAAAAAAGGAATAGAAAATGACCATTTCTCACCGAGTAAGAGCAAGATCAGATTGTCACTGACTGCCGCAAGTCCACACATCATAGGTGCAACTACAAATGTGGAGAGCTTTATGGAAGACTGTAAAATTTTTTTGATCTCCGCCTTACTGTCCTGCTTTTTTGACATTACAGGTAATAGCACTGACTGTATAGCTGAGGACAGATTTGTCACCACCAGCTTTGGGAATTGCTCACCTCTGTTAAAGGCGCCAAGCATTTCCTCACTGTATGCTTTTCCTATTATCAGTCCATGTATATTTGTAAAAATTGTATCTATCAAAGATGCAATAAGAAGCTTTGAACCGAAGTCAAACATGGTTTTGAGTCTTTCCATGCTGAAGCTAAGTTTTGGAAGGTACTTGATCCCTATTCCAAGTATTATAAGCAATGCAAAATAATATACTATTTGCTGAAATGCCAATGACCATACCTTCATTCCGTTTATTGCCATAAATACGCTTATTCCACCTGAAATAATTGAGGCTAAAAATGTAGCTATAAACAGCATTTTAAACTTCATATTTCTGGCAACATAGGAATTTTGTACGGATATTATACTTCCGGGTATTATAATAATTCCCATAACCCTGAGTATATTAATAAGCTCAGGTCTGTTATATATCTCCGCTATTATAGGTGATATGAAGAACAGCAAAATATATATTAAAATCGACAAAAAAACACATTGAATATAAGTACTGAAGAAAAGTCCAGATCATCTGCATTTTGCTTTTTGAATAAGTGCAGATGAAAAAGCTGTTTTGTACCAAAACATTGGCTATTGTAGTAAATATCAAAAACAATTGCCACTATTCCGTATTCTGCAGGGCTTAAGAGTCTTGCAAGCAGTACAGATACTACAAACTGAACTCCTTGTGAACCTCCGTTTTCAAGTATTTTTCCAAAAAAAGAGATGTGGTAATCTCACTTTTTATTTTTTTATTATTCATTAGATATTAAACATCTCTCCTATTGTAAGTATTAGTGAACTCTTAAAAAGAATATCTGATTATATCTAACATCTTTTGATATTCTGTTTTTTTCTTTTCCATATTTGTAAATGCCAGAAGGATATTTGTTGCAAACTCTAAATCTACATTATTCTCAAGCTCAGCTCTATAGAGTCTTAAAAAATTCCTTCGCCTGTGAAAAACATGGCATCATAATTTTTTTCTTACCCTCTCAGCATTTCTCTTTTTATATTTTCAATTTCCAATGGATTTTTTTGGCACCCAACTCATTCTCTCCATGCTGACGGTATTTTTACCAAAGTCTCATCTATATATCCGACTTTACCGAAGGCAAATGCAAGTATTCCAAGCCACCAGTCATGCATAAATGAAGATAAAGGCCTTTTATAGAGCTTACGCAATGCCTTATTAAATACTACAGTATTTCCGGGTTATATTATTCTCCACAAGATATCTTGAAAAACTCTTTTTATTATCAAGTATATAAAGATTTTTTAATTCATCATCTTTACCTGCGTATTTTAACATATGACCGATACCCGTAATATCGGACATTTTCTTATTTTCTGAATTTAAGTTTTCATCCACTATCTCAAGATCGCAGTGAATCAATACCGGAGTATCCTTCCCATAGATATCTTCCAGTCTTTTAACTGCTTCTATGCTCTTTTCAAGTTTTTTATTTTCCCAAAAATCATCCTGATCGCAAAGGGCTGTATAATCAGAATCTGCAATATCCAAAAGATTATAAAAATTTTCTTTTGCACTATGGCTTTCACTCCTGATTACATGCATTTTATCTTGTAAAAGATCCTTGTATCCTCTCAGTATTTCAAATGTACAGTCACTTGATCCGTCGTCACTTGCAAGTATCTTAAAGTCCGTATAGCTTTGGGACAAAATACTCTCTATCTGCTCGGATAAAAAAATCTTTCTCCATTATATGTCGCCAATAATATCTCTATCATACTTTTTCCCTACAACAGTGCAAAAACAAGCACCTCAAGTCTTACTATTATAAAGAAAAACTTGGCAAAGAGTTTTTGCAGAGGATTTATCTTTAAATACTTTTCGTAAAAATAAAGAGTTGACTCTTCTCTAATCTTTTGTCTTGAGTACAGGCTCTTTAAGCTCTTTTTTTATGCTTGCGGAATGTATATGCTTGTATTTATATCCTGTAACTACCGCTGTCTTTTTGTCCGATATCTGCCATTTTTTTAGAAAGAAGATCCTCTTCTCCATAGAGGAACATATTTTCATCATAGCCGCCTACTCTTATAAAGTCTTCAACCCTTACCATCAATAGTGCTCCAAGCACTGCTCCGACGGATCTTATTTTTTTGCATTATAAAAGTTTTTTTGTCATAATGAAGTGCCTTTGTAAAGATCCTCCTACATATAGGACCGTTCTCCGCCAATGAATGAAGAAAATCTCTCATCGGCCAACACGAAGCTCCCTTTAGCACATTTTCTCTGCTACCATATACATAACTTGTCTCCACCAAAGGAGCGCATATTCCGATATTTTCATTTTTCCATAGCGGACTTTAATACTTTAATCACTCGCTCTTCAAAGTCCGTATCCGGATTTGCAATCAAAGCCAAATCCATTCCGAGTTTTTGCTACAAAAATACCGATATTATTTCCGCACCATATCCTTTTGTTTTCATGGTTTTTCTACAAAGTATATTTTTTTTCATTATCATTGCAGTAGCTTTTTAATCTGATTCTCGAATCGTCATTTGAAGCGTTGTCTCACCACAATTACTTTTATCAAACACATCATAATTTGCCGTATTCCCAAGAACCTTTAAGGTATTATCCGCATCATTATAATTTAATACTACTAAAAGCTAATTTTCATTTGCTCTCCTTATTTTCTTTCAGAATGCTTCTCATATGCTTTTATCTATATAATACTCGGATATCCTTTTTTTCTTAATGTCGGACAAATACATGTAACCAAATCCATCATATGATATATGAGCATATACAGATTCTTTTCCCTTTTCTATAGGAACATCTCTAAAAGGAGTCTTCTTCTTAAAGTAATCATATGCTTTCTTATATGGATTAAGGCTTCCTGAAATCCAAGGTCTTTTCGTCTCCTGCAAAATGTATTATTACCGGTCTTCTCTTCGCCTCTTTTTAAATCCTTCCTTGTGTAAGAAAGGCTTGCCCCATAAACTTTAATAAATGCATTGTATGAAAAAAATATTTATAATTTGAAAAAGAAATTGTACTTAGGTAAAAAGCTTCTTTATCTTCCATCTGAGTACACCGTTTATGGCATCCTGCTCACCGAAAAGGCTCTTATCCCAAATACTTTTACTATAGCTTATAGTCTTTTCTCCAAGATTATTCTCTCTCCACTTTTTTAGATCGATAAGTAGCAGTCCTGCATTTACATAAGACGCCTCAAAGTCAAGTCCTATTTCATATCTTACTCTTTCGAGTACTGTAGGCTCTTCCACTGCTGCTATTATATTTTTTCCAAGCTCTGTATTGTATAATTCCCTTATAGAATGCAATATAACCATGTCACAATCAAGATAGAGCACTCTATCAACATCTTCCGGCAAAATCTCACCTACAAGCAGTCTACCCATCTTGCTGATATCAAATGTAGAGTCCTGTATACCTGTATCAAAATATTTAGATGTATCATTCAGTTCTATTATTTCTACATTTCTGCCAAACTTTTTTGCTATACTTTTCAATTTGTCTCAAAGAGTCCTCACCAATTCCCGTGGAAATGATGAAGACTCTGATATCTTTTTCGTATCTGTTTCTCTCATATAGCGAATATAAGCTGACACCCAGGTGCACTGCAAATTTTTCATTTGCTATATAAACTATATTCATACTTACCTCATTTATTATATATGAACATAAAGGAATACATACTTTGATACGCATGTATTCCTTTATCTAAAAATGCTTTTAATAGAACAATCTGTTTATTGCAGAGAATAAAGCTCTGATAGATGATCTTGTGATATTACCTGAAATACCCACACCATAGGTGGTCTTTCCGCTTTCCACATCAAGCATATGGATATATGAAGCCGCCTTTGCGTTTGAACCTGATGCAAGAGCATGCTCATTGTAGTCAAGAACCTTAATGCCTTTGCCGACCACATTTTCAAGCCCTCTCTTAACAGCATCGATAGGACCGTTTCCGTACTTTCAAATACTTTCTCTTCTCCGTTAACAGTATATGTAACTTTAACAAATGTAGAGAAATCTCCGTCCTCATCCGCATCTGTAATAATGCATTTCTCAAAATGCAGAGGCTCCTTCTTCTCAATATAATTTTTCTCAAACTCTTTGTAGATCTCTTCCGTGAGACCTCACCCCTGTGATTCTGAGATCTTTTGGATAATATCTGCAAATTCCTTGTGCATACCCTTTTTGGCAATTTGAATCCGTAGAAAGTATCCATAACAAAGGCAACTCCGCCCTTTCCGGACTGTGAGTTTATTCTTACCACAGGCTCGTATTCACGTCCTATGTCTGAAGGATCAATAGGCAGATACGGAACTTCCCAATACGGGTTGTTTCTCTGTCTCATAGCCTGCACACCCTTGTTGATAGCATCCTGATGCGAACCTGAAAAGGCTGTAAATACAAGCTTTCCTGCATATGGATGTCTCGGATCTATACTCATCTTGGTAGTTCTCTCATAAACATCCACTATTTCTCTGATATCACTTATATTTAATTTTGGGTCAATACCTTGTGAGAACATATTGTAGGCAATATTAAGTATATCCACATTTCCTGTTCTCTCACCATTTCCAAACAGTGTACCCTCCATTCTCTGCGCCCCTGCCAAAAGTGCAAGCTCCGCAACGGCTGTACCGGTACCTCTGTCATTGTGTGGATGTGTGGAAAGTATAATTGCCTCTCTGTTTTTTAGATGTGTACTCATCCACTCTATTCTGTCTGCAAATACATTCGGTGTTGTCATCTCAACAGTGTTCGGAAGATTGATTATTATTTTCTTATCTTTTGCAGCACCCCAAGCCTCTACAACGGCATCACATACATCAAGTGCAAAATCAAGTTCTGTTCCCATAAAGCTCTCAGGTGAATACTCCAATATAATCTCACCATCATGGTCTTTCATATATTTCTTTACAAGAGCCACACCTTCAAGTGCAATATTTTTTTATTCCTTCTCTGTCAAGGCCGTATACCACATCTCTTTGTAATGTGTCTGTGGAATTGTAGATATGCATTATACATTTCTTGATTCCTCTTATAGCTTCAAAGCTTCTCTTTATAAGATGCTCTCTGCACTGACAAAGTACCTGTACCACTACATCATCAGGAATAAGCTTTCTGTCTACCAACTGACGTAAAAAATCAAATTCTATCTGAGATGCGGCCGGGAAACCGATCTCTATTTCCTTAAAGCCCAACTTTACAAGTAGATTAAACATCTCTATCTTCTCTTCCACCACCATCGGTTCTACCAATGCCTGATTGCCGTCTCTTAAGTCTGATGAACACCATATCGGTGCCTTCTCTATTTGCTTATTCGGCCATGTTCTCTCTTTAAAAATCCACTACAGGATTTCTTTTTATATCTTTCAATATGATACATTTAATCTCTCCATTTCTATTAGCAGTTTACAGTTAAGCTTTGTTTCATCCCTATTTGTATATTCCCCCTATATTAAAAGTCCTTCTTTTTCCATAACTTTTATCACTTCATCCGTATATTTTTTTCACATTCTTCCATAGTCTTTTGCTTCCACCATAACCCTAATAAGAGGCTCGGTACCGCTTGGACGAAGAAGAATCCCTACCATCATTTCCAAGAGCTTTTACTTACGGCATCCACCGCATCAAGTACAGACTTGTTTTCCCGGCTTTTTGCTTATCCACCACTCTCACATTCTTTAATACCTGTGGGAAGATGTCCACCTCACTTGCAAGCTTTGAAAGTGTTTGCTTTTTTTCAAGTATTACTTCCATCACCTTTAATGATGTAAGTATTCCGTCACCTGTAGTAGCATGTTTTGCAAATATAATATGTCCTGACTGCTCACCACCAAGGCAGTGACCGTTATTTTTGCATATTTTCATATACGTATTTATCGCCTCACCGCAGTCTTCTCATATTTTATATTCTCTCTCAAACGCCTTGTACAGTCCGAAGTTTGACATGACAGTGGTGACTACCGTGTCATTAAACAGCTTTCCGTTTTCCTTCATATATTTACCGCAAATATAGAGGATAAGATCACCATCCACTACATTTCCGTTCTCATCTACACAAAGGCATCTGTCGGCATCACCGTCATAGGCAAAGCCTATATCACAGCCATTCTCCAAAAACACATTTTTTTGAAGACTTTCCATATGTGTTGAACCACAATCGGTATTTATATTTATACCGTCCGGATTGTTATGGATCACATAAGTATCAGCTCCCAAAGCATCAAATACATTTTTTTGCAATGCTTGAAGCTGAACCGTTTGCAAGATCGAGTGCCACCTTCTTTCCCTTTAAAGGATCTTGTAGCTATAGAAATCAAATATCCGATATATCTGTTTCTACCTGCAGCATAGTCTATAGTTCTTCCGATATCTTCCTTTGTTGCAAAAAGGAATAGCATCAGCAGGTCCGTCAATATAGCTTTCTATTTTTTTCTATGACTTCCTCTTCAAGCTTCTCTCCCTTGCCGTTTATTACCTTTTATACCATTGTCATAGTACGGATTGTGACTTGCAGAAATCATTATTCCACAGTCAAAATCATCGCTTCTACTACATAGGATACACTTGGGGTTGTAGTAACATGAAGCAGATATACATCTGCTCCCGATGCTGTAAGTCCTGCAACCAAAGAGTATTCAAACATATAGCTTGATCTTCTTGTGTCCTTACCTATAGCCACTCTGCATTTTTCCATCCTTAGAATAGAAGCTTCCCAAAAAAATCTTCCGACCTTGTATGCATGTTCAACAGTAAGGTCTATGTTTGCCTCTCCTCTAAATCCATCTGTTCCGAAATATTTTCCCATTAGCTATTTCTCCAGTTCTGACAAATATCTCTTTAGAGCATCCTGCCATGAAGGCAAAAGCTCAAATCCGTTCTTTGTCAGCTTTGATTTATCCATTCTTGAGTTGTGAGGTCTCTTAGCCTTCACCGGGAAAGCATCCGAGTTTACCGTGTGACTGCCACTTCAAGGTTTGCCTGCTTAAATATCTCACAGGCAAATTCATACCAGGAACAAAATCCCTCATTTGTAGCATGGTATCTTCCGTATTTATCGGTTAAAATCATATCCGCTAAGAGTCTTGAAAGATCCGGAGTATATGTAGGCGATCCGATTTGGTCATTTACCACACTTACAGCCCTCTTTCCTTTCCAAGTCTCAACATTGTTTTTATAAAGTTGTTTCCATGAAGGCCGAATACCCAAGAAATTCTTACTATAAAATATTTCTCAAGTAATTCCTCAACATATAACTCTCCCTTATATTTTGCCATACCGTAAATATTAAGAGGTGCTCTCTTATCATCCGGCTCCCATGGTCTTTCGCCCTCTCCGTCAAATACATAGTCGGTAGAAATATACATCATGGAAAGGTCAAGCGCCTTTGCAACCTCTGCGATATTTTTAGTACCTTCCGCATTTATCTTTGTGACAAGAGCCTCATTATCTTCTGCCGCATCCACTGCGGTATATGCAGCGCAGTGGATTATAGCATCAAGCTTTTTATCTGCATTGATTTTTCTATTACTTGCTTTGTTGCCTTAGCATCAGTAATATCCAAATCATCAATATCTATACCGCAGGCATCTATGCTTCTATTTGTAAGCTCGGCAATAAGGTCGCTGCCAAGCTGGCCTTTTGCACCTGTTACCAATACTCTCATTAAAGTCTTTCTCCGTACATATTCTCAAAATACTTTGTGTATTCACCACTAATGATATGCTCCCACCAGTCTTTATTGTTAAGATACCATTCAATAGTCTTTACAATACCTGTATCAAATGTATATTCAGGCTTCCAACCAAGCTCTGTTTCCATCTTTGTAGGATCGATAGCATATCTTCTGTCATGTCCCGGTCTGTCAGTTACAAACTTGATAAGACTTTCAGGCTTATTAAGTGCCTTAAGTATTGTCTTTACAACCTCAAGGTTTGTTCTCTCATTGTGACCTCCGATATTGTAAACTTCACCGACTCTACCCTTTCTTACTACCAAATCGATAGCCTTGCAGTGGTCTGTAACATAGAGCCAGTCTCTTACATTATCACCCTTTCCGTATACCGGAAGTTCTTCATCATTGAGTGCTCTGCTTATGATAAGCGGAATAAGCTTCTCCGGGAAGTGGTATGGGCCGTAGTTATTTGAACATCTTGATACTGTAACAGGAAGGCCGTATGTTCTGTGATATGCAAGTACAAAAAGGTCTGCACTTGCCTTTGATGATGAATATGGACTTGATGTATGAAGAGGTGTCTCTTCTGTAAAGAAGAGATCGGGTCTGTCAAGAGGAAGGTCTCCGTATACCTCATCTGTTGATACCTGATGATATCTCTTGATTCCGTACTTTCTGCAGGCATCAAGTAAAGTTGTAGTTCCCATTACATTTGTTCTTACAAAGCTCTCAGGATCTGTTATTGATCTGTCTACATGGCTCTCTGCTGCAAAGTTGATTACCACATCAGGCTTCTCTTCCTCAAAAAGTTTGAAAATAAATTCTCTGTCAGCGATATCGCCTTTTACAAACTTGTAATTAGGTGCATTTTCCACCGGCTTTAAAGTCTCAAGATTTCCTGCGTATGTAAGAAGATCAAGATTTATAATCATATCCTCAGGATATTGATTTACCATATAATGAACAAAATTTCCGCCGATAAAGCCGGCACCGCCTGTAACAATAATTTTCATATTAACCTCTTTTATAGTTTTAATTTTATTAACGAGCCTGATTTTCAAAGCTTCGCAGTTTTCCTACATAAATATAATTAGTGTACATCATCTATATACTTACCGTCATATACATCTTTCAGATATTTACCATACTGATTTTTCTTAAATATTTCATAAGCCTTCAAAAGCTCTTCATCACTTATCCAACCGTTTAAGTATGCTATTTCCTCTAAACATGCAATCTTTCTGTGCTGATGTGTTTCAATTGTATAAACAAAGTTTGTAGCCTCTACAAGACTCTCATGTGTCCCTCAGTATCAAGCCATGTAAAGCCCTTTTCCAAGTAACTTTACATCAAGTTCTCCCTTTTTCAAGATAGATTCTGTTAAGATCTGTAATTTCAAGTTCACCTCTGGCAGAAGGCTTTTAAGTTCTTAGCGTACTCAACCACATCATTGTCATAGAAATATAGACCGGTAACACAGTAATTGCTCTTTGGCTTTTCCGGCTTTTCTTCTATTGAAATCGCTTTACCGTTTTTATCAAACTCCACGATTCCAAATCTCTCGGGATCATCTACATAATATCCGAATACTGTAGCCCCTTTTTGTCTTTGAAGCTGCTGATTTTAAGTGATTCTTCAGTCCATGACCATGGAAAATATTATCTCCGAGTATCATTGCTACAGGTTCATTACCTATGAAATCCGCTCCGATAATAAATGCCTGTGCCAATCCGTCAGGGCTTGGCTGAACGGCATACTCTAAGCTAAGTCCAAACTGTGAACCGTCTCCAAGCAACTCTTTAAATCTTGGAGTATCTTCAGGTGTTGAAATTATAAGTATCTCTGATACCTGCCTCCATCAATACAGAAATAGGATAGTAAATCATCGGCTTGTCATAAATAGGTAATAGCTGTTTTGATGTTACCTTTGTAAGCGGATATAATCTTGTGCCGCTACCACCTGCTAATATAATACCCTTCATTGTTCGTCCTCACTTTCACCGGGGGTTTTTTCGATCTCAAAGCATTTGCCTTTGTAAGTTTCAGTAACTTTTATAATACCATAATTTGACAAAACTGTGAAGAAATAAAAAAAGGACTGTATGCATTATTATCATTTTTTTAAAAAAATATACATACAATCCTTTGTTATTTATTTATTTCCTGCTACATCCAGACGAACCAATGCTCTTCTGAGTGCAAGCTCAGCTCTGGCAACATCTATACCGTCTCTTTGAGAAAGTCTTTTTTGGGCTCTCTCCTTTGCCTCTTTGGCTCTGTTAACATCTATCTCATCACTGTACTCACATGAATCGGCAAGTATTGTGACTTCATCCTGTAAGATCTCCGCAAAGCCTGAGTGAAGAGCACAAGTCTTTACACTTCCGTCCTCACAATGTATAGATAATTTACCCGGTGCTATTACATTTACCATAGGGATATGCTTGGCATATATACCTACATTTCCCTGTGTTGTGGCAAACTCCACCATTGTAGCGTCCCCTTCAAAAAAAACATGGTCGGGACACATTATCTTTAATGCAAACTTATCCATACTACCTCCTATTTAGAGGCACGCTCTACAACCTCGTCGATAGTTCCTGCATTCAGGAAATATTGCTCAGGTATATCGTCATGCTTTCCTTCAAGAATTTCTCTAAATCCTCTGATAGTCTCTGATAGAGGTACATATTTTCCGTCAATTCCTGTAAACTGTGTTGCCACGAAGAATGGCTGTGAAAGGAATCTCTGTATCTTTCTTGCTCTTGCTACAGTAAGCTTATCTTCTTCAGAAAGCTCATCCATACCAAGCATGGCAATAATATCCTGAAGCTCTTTATACTTTTGCAATACCTCTTGCACTCTCTGTGCTACCTGATAATGCTCTTCTCCAACTATATGAGGTGAAAGTATTCTTGAAGTAGAACCAAGAGGATCTACCGCAGGATAAATACCCATCTCCACTATGGAACGGTCAAGAACCGTAGTAGCATCAAGGTGGGCAAATGTATTTGCAGGAGCAGGGTCGGTAAGGTCATCCGCAGGCACATATACAGCCTGAACCGATGTGATGGAACCGTTCTTTGTAGAAGTAATTCTCTCCTGCAGCGCACCCATCTCTGTTTGAAGTGTAGGCTGATAACCTACCGCAGAAGGCATACGTCCAAGAAGCGCTGAAACCTCTGAACCTGCCTGTGTAAATCTAAAGATATTGTCAATGAAAAGAAGCACGTCCTTTCCACCTTGATCTCTAAAATACTCCGCCATTGTAAGACCTGTAAGTCCTACTCTCATTCTCGCACCCGGTGGCTCGTTCATCTGACCGAATACCATGGTTGTCTTATTGATAACGCCTGAATCAGTCATCTCATGGTATAAGTCATTACCCTCTCTGGTTCTCTCACCCTACACCTGTAAATACTGAATATCCACCATGCTCTGTTGCAATATTTCTGATAAGCTCCTGGATAAGTACGGTCTTTCCTACACCCGCACCGCCAAAGAGTCCTATCTTTCCACCCTTTTGGTATGGACATAAAAGGTCAACTACTTTGATTCCTGTCTCAAGGATCTCAGTCTGAGTAGACTGCTCCTCAAAACTAGGAGCCTTTCTATGTATAGGAAGATACTCCTCTACCTTAGGTGGTTCTTTCTTATCAATTGCCTCTCCAAGTACATTGAAAATTCTACCAAGAGTGTTTTCACCGACAGGAACTGAAATAGGTGCTCCTGTAGCTCTTGCTTCCATTCCACGAACAAGTCCGTCTGTACTTCCCATGGCGATGGTTCTTACTATATCATCTCCCAGATGCTGTGCAACCTCTACAGTCAGCACTCCGTCCGCTGTATCAATCTTTATTGCCTCATTAATCTGTGGCAAGTGTCCTCTGGAAAAACTTAATATCCAAAACGGCACCGATAATCTGGGTTATTTTTGCCAATATTTGGCTCTGCCATCAACTTTTTCTCCTTCCTCTTCTTCTTCCGTTTCCGGTCGTTATTCTATGGCATTGGCTCCGCCACAATCTCAGTAAGCTCTTGAGTAATTGCACCCTGACGAGCTCTGTTGTACTGTAAGTCGCTTTATCTATAAGTTCTTCTGCATTTGATGTTGCAGAATCCATAGCAGTCATTCTGGCACCGTTTTCTGAAGCAACTGACTGCATCAGACCGCCATAAATAACAGAAGAAATGTATTTTGGAATTATAGCATCCAATACTTCGTCTTCATTGGGAGAATAATTCATAAGGGCTCTCGGACCCTCACTTTCTGTAGTCTCAGGCTGTAATAAATCTTCCTTGCTGATAGGAAGCAATTTCAAAAGTACAGGATCATGTACCACCGTATTCTTGAAATTGGTATATATCACATAAATCTCTGAGAGCTTTCCGCTTTCATAGTCGTCAAGCAATACCTTTGTAATATCTGCGGCATCCTTGTACAGTGGCTCTTCCACAATCTCTGAAAAGTCTCCCTCTACTTCAAAGCCTTTATGTAAGAGTGTATCTCTACCTTTTTTTACCCACTGCATATATAGCGTTTCATTGCTTTTTGAATCTCGCTTATTACCTGCCTGCTTACAGCATTGTTATAGCCTCCTGCAAGACCTCTGTTACCTGTAATAACCAATACGCCTATCTTACCGCCGTCATTTTTCTTAAGATACTTATGAGATATATTCTCACTTTTCTCAAGCATTGATGCGATAGTTTGATACATTACGGTAAAGTAAGGCTTGAAGCATCCGCTTTTGTCCTTGCTTTTTGAAGCTTTAACCGTTGCTACAAGTTTCATGGCTTTTGGTAATCTGAGCAGTGCTTTGTATCGCCGCACGCCTACGCTTTATTTCCTTCATTGAAGCTTTACATACACCTGCACTATGCTTTCTTACATTCATTGATAACATCTGTAAGTCTTTTTGCCAAATCGTCGGAAATTTCTTTCTTATCTCTAATTTCAGCAGCTATCTCAGGATGCTTGCTCTCTATAAATCTGAACAACTTATCCTGGAACTCAAGTACCTTCTCTGTAGGAACATCAAGCAAAAGTTTCTTTGTAGCGGCAAAGATAATGATTATCTGATATTCAACCGCCATCGGCTTATAATTAGGCTGCTTTAAGATTTCTCTGATTCTCTCACCCTGTGCTAACTGATTCTTTGTAGCTTCATCAAGCTCCGAACCGAACTGTGCAAATGATGCAAGCTCTCTGTACTGTGCAAGCTCCAATCTTATAGGTCCTGCAATCTTCTTCATAGCCTTTATCTGTGCTGAACCACCTACTCTTGATACTGAAAGTCCGGCATTGATAGCAGGTCTGAATCCCGAATTAAACATCTCTGTCTCAAGATAGATCTGACCGTCTGTAATAGAAATAACATTTGTAGGTATATACGCTGAAACGTCTCCTGCCTGTGTCTCTATTATAGGCAATGCGGTAAGTGAACCGCCGCCAAGGTCTTCCGATAATCTTGAAGCTCTCTCAAGAAGTCTTGAGTGAAGATAGAATACATCACCCGGATAAGCCTCACGACCCGGTGGTCTCTTAAGAAGAAGTGAAAGTGTACGATATGCGGCAGCATGCTTTGTAAGATCATCGTATACTACAAGTACATCCTCTCCTCTTTCCATCCATTCCTCACCTATGGCACAGCCTGAGTAAGGTGCGATATATTGAAGCGGTGCAAGATCACTTGCAGTAGAAACTACTACTGTAGTATAGTCCATAGCACCGTAATCCTCAAAAGTCTTTACAATTGATGCAACAGTGGAAGCCTTCTGTCCGATAGCAACATAGATACAGTGAACATTCTGTCCTTTTTGATTGATTATAGTATCTACAGCTATGGAAGTCTTTCCTGTCTGTCTGTCACCGATTATAAGCTCTCTTTGTCCTCTTCCTATAGGAATCATGGCATCAATGGCCTTTATTCCTGTTTGAAGCGGTGTATCTACTGATTTTCTTTCGATAACACCATGTGCAACTCTCTCTATTCTTCTAAAGGTATCTGAAGTTATAGGTCCCTTTCCGTCGATTGGTTGTCCAAGTGCATTTACAACTCTACCTGTAAGTGCATCTCCTACCGAAACCTCTACAACTCTACCTGTGGTCTTTACTGTATCTCCCTCGCTGATATTCTTCTTATCACCAAGTAAAACAGCACCAACATTGTCCTCTTCCAAGTTAAGAACCATGCCGTAAACATCTCCCGGGAATTCCAGAAGCTCACCCTGCATAGCCTTAGCAAGACCGTGTATTCTGGCAATACTGTCTGCTACCTGGATAACAGTACCCACATCTGATACCCTCGAGTTTAGTTGAATACTTATTTATCTGCTCTTTTATAACCGAGCTGATTTCTTCAGGTCTTAGATTCACTAGACTCGTACCTCTTTTCTTTAAACTTTTTGCCGGTAATACGGCTTATGATAACATTTTTCTCATCTTATCAATTCTTGTTTTTTTACACTTGAATCCACAACTCTGTCACCGATTCTTATGACAATACCGCCTATGATACTATCATCAACCACATATTCAGCCTCAAGAGATTTGTAATGTGATGACCTCAAAAGCTCATCCACTATTTTATCTTTCTTTGCATCATCAAGCGGCAATGCGGTGGTAATGGTTGCCTTCCGATAAGAAGTAGCTCCTTTTATACAATCTATAACATAATCAAGTATAGATAAAAGTTCAGCCTGTCTCTTCTTTTCGATTACAGTCAATAAAAATCCCAATGAATCAACGCTTACGTGATTCTCAAATATTCCCTTTATAAAATCAATTTTTTCTTCATCATCCATCTTAGGTGAATCAAGAAGACCCATGATTTCACTGTTTTCAGTAAAAATATTCTTTACGGATTTTATTTCTTCAAGTGCATCAATCAGATTGTTCTTTTCAGATACTACCGACACATAAGCATCTCCATATACTTTGGACACTAATTTTGCCATGTACCATCTCCGATTTCTTTTAAAGTCTCTTCCACAAGTCTATCCTGCACTTCAACATTCATTGCAGAATTTACAGCCTTGCTTGCAATAATCGAAGCCACATCCACTATATTTGATTTTACTTCTTCCATGGCTTTTTTCTTTGCCAACTCTATCTCGTTGTTAGCCCTGTCAGTAATTCTTCTAGCTTCTGCCTTTGCTTCTTCTATGATTTCGTTTTCTCTATCCTTTGCCCTTTTTCTGGCATCCTCTAAGATTGCATCAGCCTGTTTTTGGAAAAGAGGCCAATTTTTCTTCGTACTCCGCCTTAAGAGCATCAGCTTTTGCCTTTGCATCTTTCGCACTTTCCAGGTCTCCGGCAACTCGCTCTCTTCTTTTTTTGAGCATTTCCTTAGCCGGATCAAAAAGCAAATAGGAAAGAATAAAGAACAAGAAAAGGACCGCAAAGCCGGTGACGGCTGAATCAGCCAAAAGCTGAGGGTCAAATCCTATCAGTCTTTCCATAAAACCTCCAAATTAAGCGCCGAAAGGCTTAACGAACATAAGAATCATAGCAACTACGAGTCCGTAAAGACCTGTTGTCTCTGCAACCGCCTGTCCAAGAAGCATTGTTGATGTGATATCCGCTCTTGCTCCCGGGTTTCTACCTACTGCAGCCGCACCATGTCCTGCCGCAATACCCTGTCCGACACCCGGTCCGATACCTGCTATCATTGCAAGTCCTGCACCTATAGCAGAGCAACCAAATATAAAAATCCTGTCCTGTCATATTCATAAATAACCTCCAAAATATATGATATCAAGTGAGACTCCCGCTCACTTAAATCCATGAAAATATTTTACTATTCAATGAACTATTCTAATTTGTCATTGATATAGACCATGCTAAGCATACAGAAAACATATGTCTGTAGTGCTCCTGAAAATACATCTGTATATAGATGTAAGAATGATGGCACACCTATCTTTAAAAAGATCGGCATCATACCATACCAAAAGCCCCATGATCAAAACACCTGAAAGCACGTTTGCAAAAAGACGCAATGATATAGATATCGGGTTTGCTATCTCACCGATAACATTTATTGGGAACAGCAATGGTATAGGCTCAAAGAGCGATGTGAAATGTTTTAATTTCCTGTTCTTTATACCTTGGAAATTTACTATTAGGAATGTAAATACACCAAGTACAAAGGTTACACCATAATCTGCTGTCGGGTTTCTAAGTCCCAGCAAACCGCTGAAGTTTGAAACAAAAATAAAGATAAAGATCGTTCCTATGTAATTCAAGAATCTATTCTTGTTTGCACCAAGTATAGTTTCCGTCATTCCCTCCAAGGCTTCAATACCGCATTCCAAGAAATTTACAAAGCCGCTTGGGGCATTGTACGGATCGGCCGCCTTTATTGCTCTGTTTGCAAAAACAGCAAACACAGTAATCAATAAGACAACGATCAACAAGGAAACTGTAGTCGTAGTCAAATAGAGTTCCTGTCCAAAAAGCTTATACTTAAATAGGCCATGAATCATGAAATCCAAATTTTTTGTTCCGGCTGCACTTTCAGCTAAAATACTTAAGCTCATGTCTCCTCCTTTCTTCTTTTTTCAAATATTTTTTTAAACAGTGGATACATATATGCGCCCGATTTCAGTCCGAAAACAGATATGACAATCGCGAGTGCATTTATGTATCTACTGTTCCAAAAATATTGCAACAACAATAAATAGAGCCACCTTCCTAAGTACAGAATGAATCATAATCTTTCTCTGTGCAAAAGAAGGGTTTCTCCATACAGGCTATCTTCTGTGGATATACCCATATCAATAACCATGCCTATTACCAAAATAGTGCCTGTCAGTATACCAAGTTCGACCGGTAAAAGTGAATACTTCATAATCCCTGTAAAGGGTATTGCCACCAGGCTTAAAAATGATTTCATAAACTAAAACTCCCATACCCATATAAAGGCATGTTCTTCTTGTTTCCTTTATTCATTTTTTTATTCTTAAAAATCCTACTTTCTTTTTCGGCAAAACAAAATTATTTTTCTTGTTTTTTTGCAGGTTTGTTTCTTCTTTCTTTTTGTCCATCTTTTTCATGGTATTCATGATCAGTCTAAACCCTGACATACATCCGCTTATTACCCCGAGAAGCATAAAGATTAGAGTAAACGGAAAGTGAAATCTTTCCTCTAATTTCATACCTATAAATGTACAGAGTAATATCGGTGTCACCATGGTAAAGCCGACCTGTGAAATCAGTGACAAATATTTTAAGGCTTCCATATTTTTCTACCTCCTAATATACTCCAAAACCGCAAAAAACTTTCAATATTACATTTTAAACTAAATTTTTCGGTTTTCTTATTATACCTATATAATTCTTTTCTTGTCTATATTAGTGTTTTTTTAGCAATATCATTGTTAAATTAAAAACTTGTTTTTCAAGAAAAATTACACAAAAAAATTTTTTAAACTCAAATATTTTTAGTAAAAGCATTTAAGAAAGGTATTAAAACACTTTGACAGCCTCAATATTTTAATTTATAAAAGATTATAAATTGATGTTCTGTAAATCGTAAATATTTGTTATAATATAGGAGCTATTTTTATTACTAATGAAAAATGATATAATAATGTGATATAGGGAATCGTGAGATTAAAATCTGTTTTATTCCCAAATAATCTAATAAAAGGAGGACAAATGAAACATAATATCAAAAAAATGCTGGTTACCGGTGCTCTAAGTGCTTTACTTTCACTTTCTGCTGTTTCTGCAGTATATGCTGCAAACGGATGGAAACAGTCAAACGGAACCTGGACCTATATAGATGACAATGGACAATTACATAAAAGTTGGCTCTCATCTTCAAACGGTTATTATTATATGGATCTGTCTACCGGAATTATGGTAACCGGTTGGAAGAAAATTGATTCCAAATGGTACTACTTTAAATCTAACGGAATCATGGCTACCGGCTGGTTCAAAGTGGACAATGACTGGTATTACACTCTAAGTAGCGGAAGTCTTGTACAGGGTAGCTGGCTTAAGAGTGATTCCAACTACTACTATTTAAAGGGTACAGGTGTCATGGCCACAGGCTGGAGACAAATGGACGGTGCATGGTATTATTTCAAACCTGATGGAAGGGCTGCTTTTGGTTGGACAAAAATAGGCGATAAGACCTACTATTTCTCAAGTTCCGCTAAAATGTACACATCATGGAACCAGATCGACGGAGTTTATTACTATTTCAATGCCGACGGATCTATGAAAACCGGTTGGATAAATGACGGTACACATAAATTCTACATGGAAGAGACTGAAGGTGAAAACCATGGTAAGATGACTTTCGGTTTTAAGAAGATCTCAGGTACATATTATTATTTCAATGAAAAAGGTCATATGATCACCGGTTGGCTTCAGTCAAACGGAAAGTACTATTATTTTTGATTCAGACGGAAAGATGGTATCCGGAAAATCTATAAATATAGAGGGAAAAGAATACACATTTGATGAGAATGGTGTATGTACAAATCTTAGTGGCACTCTAGCAGTGTCACTAATGCTATATCCGAAACAAAAAAATCAGACAGCAAAAGCAATACAGCTGCACCAACTACTAGCTGCCAATGAAGCACCTACTGTTGGCCCCGGAAATAAAGTCGAATCTTCAAGTTCTTCTTCTACTTCAGCTGCAACTTCTACTCCTACAGAAAACAAACCGGGGAGCAAAGAAGCTAGCGTTCCTGCTTCTCCATTAGATGAAGCAAAGGCAAAAATAATTCAGAGGAAGCGAAAAAGTCCTGCTGATGAGAGCAAAAAGAATTCACAAAGCTCTTCTTCAAGCAAGGATGAAGTAGGATTAAAACCCGGTGAAACATCCGGACCAAAATAGAGGTACAAAATGCATTTAAATAAATTTATAAAAACAGCTATATCTTTGTCACTTGCACTCTCTTTGTTGACTCCGGCCACATCATTTGCAGCCAATGAATGGACTATGCAAACACCGGAGTATATCAAATGCTTGATGGCTCATCCCTCACCGGGGTAGTTGCAAGAGGTATTGACCTTTCACATTATCAAGGTGATGTAGACTGGGATAAAGTTGCCGCAGATGATGTTCAGTTCATCATACACGGAACCAGATACAAAGGTCAGATCGACCCTGTTATAAGAAGGAATCTTACTGAAGCAAACAAAAGAGGTATTAAGCTGGGAATATATATTTATTCCTATGCAATGACAGTTGCACAGGCTGAGGCTGAGGCTGATTTTGTTTTGGATATAATAAAGGACTATCCTATTTCATATCCTGTAGCTTTTGACGTGGAAGATGCCAATACACAGGGTAAACTTCCAAAAGATGAACTTACAGCAATAATAAAGACATTCTGTGATAAGGTAGAAGCTGCGGGCTACTATCCTATACTATACGCCAATGACTATTGGATCGCAAACAAGCTTGATATGAATGCCCTAAAAAAATACGATATCTGGGTTGCCAGATATAATGTAAAGCATTCATATCCAAATCCTGTAATCTGGCAGGCTACAAGTACAGGAAAGGTAAACGGTATAAAAGGTAATGTAGATATTGACTTCAGTACAAATCATTTGCAGATAAGATTCCTGCAAATACATGGAGAACCATTGCCGGAAAGAGATATTATTACAAAGACTACAATATGGTAAAGGATTCATGGGTACATGATTCCAATAATTCTTACTATATGGATTCAAACGGTTTGGCAAAGACCGGATGGTTTACTTCAAATAATGCCAACTATTATCTGGATCCGACAAAAACGGTGCTGCAAAAAAAGGATGGTACAAGGAAAAATTCCGATTGGTACTATCTTGACACTACCGACGGAAAGCTGATGACCGGTTGGATCACTGACGGCAATAAAAAGATACTATGCCGACAAAGACGGTAGAATGCAGACCGGTTGGCTTGTAGACGGTAAAAACACATATTTCCTTGCTCCGTCAGGTGTTATGACTACCGGTTGGGTAAATGACAATAACACATGGTACTACATGGATAACAGCGGTAGAATGCAAACCGGTTGGGTAGACTCGGGAAATCAGAGATATTACATGGACAATACCGGTAAGATGCAAACCGGTTGGACAGATATCGGAAACTCAAGATATTTCCTCACAAAGTCAGGGTGCTGTGTATAAAGGATGGCTGAATGACTCAGGTGCCTGGTATTATATGGATAATAACGGTGCTATGAAAACAGGTTGGATAAACGATAAGAACACCTGGTACTACACGGATAACACCGGTAAAATGCAAACAGGCTGGATAAACGACGGCAAGAACAGATATTTCCTTACCGACTCGGGTGCTATGAAAACAGGTTGGTTAAAGGATGGCAACGACTGGTATTATATTGACAAGTCGGGCTCTCTAAGAACCGGATGGATAAATGACGGAAATACATGGTACTATTTGGACGGCTCAGGCAAGATGCAAACAGGCTGGCTTGATCAAAACAATCAAAGATATTTCCTTTCTCCAAGCGGTGCTATGAAGACAGGTTGGATAAATGTAGATAAAAGCTGGTTTTACATGAATAATTCAGGAAGCATGGCAAGAGGTGTGATAACTGTAAACAATGTATCATACTATCTTGATGAAAACGGTAAGATGCTTGTCAATACAACTGTAAATGTAAACGGTACGGACTACAGTATAGATGCTTCAGGTGCTATGTCTCAGATTGTTCCTGCGACAACAGCAAGTCCTGAAACTTCATCAGCCGTTTCTACACAGGCAAGTGTAGGACCGGCAGGAAACTAAATTAAAATGATAAAGAGCCACCTAAAAAGTTTTTAAACTTTCATAGGTGGCTTTTACCTCACTAACTCTTTTTCATCAAACAATTAACCAAAGTTATTCCAAAAGCTTTTTCCATTTTTAATCATATCCTCTGTATAAGAAATCAAATCTTTTATTCTTACTCTCTTGTAAAATTCGTTCCAGCCATATAATTGCCTCTTCAATCTTGTTGTCAAAATAGTAGTTATCCGCCACTATACAATACAGCTCATCTCTTAAGTCGGTTTCTTCATCCGGTAGTATATCCAGCAATTCTTTAACTGTTTCTGTGGATTTATCATACATCTCTACTTGCTGATATATATACGCCAGTTTTCCCCTTGCCTCTATATCATCGGGGTCCAATTCAACAGTTTTTTCAAACCAAGGTATTGCCATAGAGTATTGATAACAGTTATTTAAAGAGATTGCAATGGCATAAGCATTATCAGCAGTCGGATCATTTGCATACATTCTATATGCAAATGGCAGATATTCAAAATTTTGATCATCTGTTAATCCCTTTGCATAATCTTCCTCTTCTTTTGTGAGTGGAGTTTTATCTCCCGAATCCATAAACTCATCTGTCAATGTATTTATCCTGTCTTCTTTATGTAAACTGATGAATTCCAGTAATTTAGGAATGATATTCTCTCCGGCATATTCTGATTGTGCAAACCACACATTGGATTGTCCAAATCCCTTTCCTGTTCCATCCTTTGCCGCTCTTCCAACAGTAAAGGTTCTCTTATCTTCCGGTAAAAGATATGCATCCTCTGCCTTACATTCAAACCAATAAGATCTGTCAATACCGCTTGCAGGTGTACAACGCATTTCTTTCAAAAATCTGTTTGCCGTTGCATTCTCATACCAGCCTACCACTACCGTACCTCTTTCAGGATGCATGGCACACCAAACAACCAATACATTATTTGTTTCATCAAAATGACGATACTTCTTGTCAAATTTCTCTATATGAAATTCCTCTCCAATAGTTCTGACAAATCCATAGCAACGGCCGTCCATATTTAGGAAGTTCCACTTTTCATGTGCATCCTCATTTTTCTGAACCCATCTGCCTCCTGTTGTCGGCTTTATTTCTCCGGCAACACGACCGTCATAGTATCTCAAATACGCAATATTACAAAATATTATATACATAACTCATCCTTTCTCTCTTCAATAACAATATTCAATGCATTATTTCCATCTTTCAAGCATGCAATAGGCTTATTTCGCATACTTGCAAAATAAGACATCCTCTTTGGCAGCGCTTCTTTTGTATCAACATAGTACTTTGCCTTACCCTCTCTACTACTAAAAAAAGAGCTCAAATTCTTCAGGAACAAGTACATCCAACAAATAAAACATATTATCATGAAATTCCTTAAGAAGCTCTCTCCTTACATCCGCAGTGCTGTTAGTATTCTCATTTATCAAATCATCTATCCTCTGTAAAACAAATTTTCGCTCATTCTCTCTAAAATCTTCCTGCATTCGTGGTATCTGCTCTCTTTCAAGCAAGCCTACCGGACCATGATACCCCAGAGCATATTTCATCCAGTTCAGATCTATATCCAACAATACAGATAATCTAAAAAAAGTGTTTTCAGCGCTGACGGTATCATTATTAAGCTGTGCTGAAAAAATGTCGTGTTGTTTATTCCCAGTTCACCTGCAATCTGTTTTGCCGTCCTGTTTCTGTTTTTAATAAAACGCTTTATCATCCCCCCTATATTACTTGTATCTTTCACACCCGGTTCACCTCCCTTGTTATTCTTTATTTGATATACATACTATATCAAGGCTTCTATATTGATAATAGAGCAAAAAAATCCAATGTGGTTGGATTTTTATAAGAAATAACATTCTAAATAAAAAAATCAGAGAGTATTTGATATACTCCCTGACTTTTTTTATATAAACCTATTTTGCAAAATAAATCGACAATACTAATGCTACTACGCTAAATGTAAAAACAGCAGTCACAATAGCCAATCCCCTGCCTCTATTCCAATACTTTATACTTATATACAAACCGTCTATAATATCCAACACCGTATTATCTGCAATAACAAATGCATTACTCTTTTTTGCAGAAGACATACCGTATTTTTTGCGTAATATCTAAGACGCAATCAATTGATGTCAAAACACGTCAACCCTATCAAGGCAAATGTTACCAACGTATATGGTATTATCGAAATAATAGCACCAACTATAAGCATAATAATAAACACTAAAAAAGTAGCTATAAGTCTATCTTCCGACCAATGAATTATCATTTTAATTATTCCAAAAATAAAAGCACCTACTATTCCTGCACCGATTAGTTCAACAGGCATAGTTATATATTTATATATAAAAATATGTTTTCAGACAATAATCTACATTTTCCTCCTTTTTAGCAGATGAAATATTTCGCATTTGTAATATCAAAACAAATACAAACATAATACACATAGGAATAATTAATACCACTCCAATAGCAATATTTATAATACTCAATATAGCCAAAACTATTGAACCATATATTGCCGTTCCAAATAGTATACCCAGCCATAAAGGGTTTTGTTTTTGATCGTATTTCATATTTTATAAATTCTTCTCCACGCACTCAAGTGCCGCTTCCACTACCTTATCCATATCATAATACTTATATGCACCTAGTCTGCCGCCAAAGATTATCTCAGGTCTCTTTTTTGAAAGCTCCACATAGCTTTCATAGAGAGCATTATTCTTTTCATTATTGATAGGATAATAAGGCTCTTCTCCTTTTTGCCACTCGCTTGGATACTCTTTTGAGATAATTGTGAAGTCCTGATTGCCATACTCAAAATGCTTATGCTCTATTATTCTTGTGAACTTCACATCTCTTTCAGTGTAATTTACAACTGCATTTCCCTGATAATTGTCGGTATCAAGTCTCTCATCCTCAAAGTACACTCTTCTGTACTCCAAAACTCCAAGCTTATAATCAAAGAACTCATCAATCATTCCTGTATAAACAGTATTTTTTGCGAAATCGGGATTTTCCTTTATGAAATCTCTGTATTCGGTATTGGTCCTTACCTCTATACCCTCAAGAAGCTTTTCAACTATACCTGTATATCCACCTATAGGAATACCCTGATATCTGTCATTGAAATAATTATTGTCAAATGTAAATCTAAGCGGCAATCTCTTTATAATAAATGCCGGAAGTTCCTTGGCATCTCTTCCCCACTGTTTTTCTGTATATCCCTTTATAAGCTTTTTCATATACATCCTTACCCACCAAAGATATAGCCTGCTCTTCCAGATTCTTAGGATCTGTAATACCTGATTCCTGTCTTTGTTTTTCTATAATTGCTTTTGCCTCATCAGGTGTCTTTATATTCCAAAGCTTGCTGAATGTATTCATATTGAAAGGAAGATTGTAAAGCTCATCCTTATAAATGGCAACAGGTGCATTGATATAATTATTAAACTCAGCAAAATTATTGATATACTCCCAGACCTTTTTTTGAAGTATGGAAAATATGTGCTCCGTATTTATGTACATTTATACCGTCTACATTTTCTGTATATATATTTCCGGCTATATGATCTCTCTTATCAATTACCAAAACACTCTTGCCACGCTTCTTTGCCTCGTATGCAAATATTGCTCCGAAAAGCCCTGCTCCAACCACTAAAAAATCGTATTTCATACACTACTCCTTATCTATATCTTTCCAACTATCAGATAAATCACTATAGTTGCAATCATCATGCATTCCTGTATATATGTGTATCTTTCCACCTTGCTGACAATTCTGTATTTAGTAGGATCCTTCTTATATTCAATGAATTTCATAGAACACCATACCGTATTTGCAAGCAATGCCACTACAGAGATCTTATTCAAATTCCATACCAAAACTATATTTGTAAGTATATCAAGCCAGGTAAGAACAAATACAAAATCAACACATTTCTTATATCCGAAAAGCTTCGAATATGTCACATACTCTGTCTCTTCTTTAGGTGCACGAATCTTTCTTGAGATCTCCCAAATAAGTGCCGGGAAATAAAGTGTCATTACAGCCATCAAATTTGTGATATCAAATATCGGCAGCTTATACTTCATTATCGCATATGAGATAACATAGATATTCAATATTATCTGTACCGGATTATGTGTAACCAAGGCAAGTGGAAGAGACTTTGCTATCTTATGTCTTTGGAAAAACCATACCGCCATCAAACTTCCATAAGTGTAGAGTATCAGACAGAATATAAAAGTTTCTCATAAACAACACATTTATAAAAAAATAGTTATTCCGATAAGTATTGTTGCAAAAATCCTCAAATCATCCTTATGAACTCTACCTGAAGGAAGCGGCCTGCTTGCAAAAAGTCTGCAATCCAACTCATAATCTTTAAAGTCATCTGCAATACGAAGCCAAAGTAAAAAGCTGAATATTGTAAATCCGCCAATAATAACTCCTCTTACATCATGCTGTATTAAATAAGATATCAAATCTGACTGACCCTCAACCTTATCAAATAAAAGCAGTTGCGCTCCCGTTACTCCGTGATTTAGAAGTACAATAAAGTATATTTCAAAAATACAATGTACCCAAGGCATAATCTTGGAATAAGCGGAAACATTTCATTAAAATAAACTCTAAGTCTCTTTAATCTTTCCATATCCTATCCTCTCCCCGATTCGGATTTTAGTTTCAAAATTTCTTTTACTGTTTTCTAAGATATCTTCATCTATCTCTATTTCCTTACCTACAATCTCAACTATAGTTGAACCTCCGTATGAGAAATACCCCTTTTCCTCACTTATATAAAAGCAAAGTTTATTATAGTTATGAATATGTCCGACAAGCATTGCTCCTATCTCCATATGAAGCATATCTCCACTCTTAGTCTTCCAATATTCCAATACCCTTTTTATTCTCTGCAAATGCTCTCCAATAAGCCGCATCTTTTCTTACACTTTCAAGCCTTCCGGCAATTTCTCTTCTTTTCTCACATCTACCTTCTATCGGATAGATATACCTGTGATAATCGCAAAGACTCAGTCTGTATAATAAAAGATATCCACCTTTTGCCCAGTCAGGCAATGGTGCTTTCAACAATTTATCGGTATTATACACATTGCCCTTTATCATTATACTAAGTTTTTTTCTTTCCAAGATAGAGTTCTTTATCTTCTCCTATCTTAAATACTGAAGTTTTCCACTTGCAGTTGCAAGAAACCCTCATTATCCACATTTATCTTTTCTTTTCTTGAAAAAAAGTCGGCAAAGCTTTTTAAAAATCTCTTTTTAATAATGCTCTATCCAAGCCGTATTTTTTTTACAAAAACCTTTTATCTTATTTTTTTGATACCGGACTCTTATAATATATCGACAGCAATTTTTGAAAAAAATATGGCCTTGCAAAGAAAAAGCTTTTAAAAATATCCTGCCTACTAAACTGTGATATAAAAAACTCTATAATCTTTTGCTGAGTCTTCCTCTTCTTTTATTATTCTACCTGTTTTTTTCTATCAATTATTTTCAAAGTATCACCTACATAAGCAATAAAGCTATAAATACTATGGCAAGAACAAGAAATGCTACTCTAATATACAGATTTGGCTTTTTTTATTTTCTTATTCCATAAAAATGCCAAGATCAAAAAAATATATAAACACTCTATGGGAAGATCCAAAAAGCTTTCCGCATACTTTGAGATAACCACATACAGCGATATAAAAAATGCCGAGTAGGTTACCGCAAGTCCTGTAAAATACAGTTTATCCTCACTTCCCTTACAGTTAAAATATGCCAGTCTGATAATCACAGCCAGAATATAAAGACTTACAAGCACAAATGACATATAGATATTTTTACCAAAAATAATTTATATATATCTTTGCCGGAAATAATCCAAATGAGATCAAATCTGCAAATGAATCTATCTGTACTCCGAAAGTTTTCTTCAAGCTCGGTTCTTTTATACATTCTTGCAAATATTCCGTCAAACGCATCACAAAGCCCTGCAAGCATCAGCAAGATAGTTGCAAGATATAAACTGTCTGCAAAGAATATACCGAATATTGATATCAATACTCCTATATAGGTCAGTATAACACTTGGATGATATACTCCCAAAAATATCTTTTTCATATTATAAATACTTTCTTACTTTAAATAAAATCAAAATCATATTTACAAGTACATGGGTAATGCCTCCAAGAATAACAGCCAAAATATATTGCGGAAAGCTTTAGCCTTGCAAAGTATTGCAAGCACAAGCATCACTCCAATCATGGAATCTATCTGATCATATACAAATGTAAATACATTTACCGGAAACCTTCCTCTTGAACCTGCATCAATATCAAATCTTCTTTTTAAAAAAAGCTGTTTGGTAACTCAAAAATCATATATGCAAATCCAAATACAACTCCCTGACAGAATGTTAAAGGAGACTGTGTTGGGATAATTTTTATAAATCAGATTGTAATGCTCAAGTCCCTGTATACTTTTAAAAAAATGCTCCCCAAAATTACGGCTGCGATAGCAGTGCCAAGCATCATTCCTATAAATCCAAGCAAGCTCTTACTGTCACCAAAAATTCTTTTGCCGTTTAAACTTTTGCCTCCGTCTACCGGAACCTTTAAAAAGTGATAATGCCTTTATCTTTACAAAGAGCATATTGAAAACTCCGCCGATAATTACCGGAAGCATACTTGTATATAGTGATATTATCATAATGCCACTCCTATGTAATTTAGAAGCTCTATAATTTGTACGGCAAAGAATGCGATACCAAAGCAAAGTACTCCGGCAGCACCCATATCTTTAATAACCTTTATCTCAGGATGTACATCCTCTGAAATAAAGTCTGAAATATGTTCTATGGAAGTATTTATACATTCCAGGCCGTAAACAGCCGCAGATGTAATAACAAATGCCAACCAACCGGACTTATCTATTTTAAATACAAATAAATCCAAAAGGAAAAAAATATAATATTTATCACAATATAATATTTATAATTTTTTTCTGTCTTTAGAGCAAATATAAGCCCCTCTATGGCACAGTATATACTTTTTTTAAAAAAATGTTTTATTCTTCATCCATATCCTCAAATTCTAAAGCATTTTTTCAAGCATCACATACTTTCTTTGCTCTTTTATCTTGTCCTTAAAATATCCTCCGCTTGCTTTGCCGCTGTGAATAAGTGCAGATATTCCGCTAGCCTTTTTTTCTTTCAAACTGTCCACCACCTGCTGTGAAAGTGCGGATCCAAGTCCAAGACAATCTTTTTTTACTCCCATATACAAAAGTACATATCTTTTTGCATGAGACTTCACATTCATCACGCTTAGTAACAGTGCCGGTGTTCTTGCTTTACAAAGTAAATTCCCGTAATCAGGCAGACATATTAAAAACCCCTTTAAATCTCCATCCTTGTACGCAAGAAAAACCATCTCTGGATCTATTACCATTTTTAGTGGTGAATAGAGCTTTACAAAATCCTCTTCAGATATTATCTTAAATCCACAAAAGTCTTTATACCCTTCAATTAGAACAGGATATATATCCCTTAAGTATTTTTCAAAATCATCTACATTAGGATGAGTAAATACATACCCCTCATCTTTTGCACTCTGAAGCCTATTTCTTGCCTTTTCACTGTCAAAGCTTTCATCAGCAACATCAAAGAAGTTTGAAAAATACTCTTCAGATACTTTAAAACCGTTCTCCTCCCAAAGTCCTTTATAATATGACTTATTTGCAGGTTCTCCGATATATGGCAGCTCTTCAGAAGTACAAAAACGATATCTCGCCCAAAAAGAAAGATCTATAGGCCCCAGAAGCTTTTTCTTTCCCTCTTCTCCGGCCAGATTTTCACTTGCTGCAAGTAATTCTTTTGCCACTTCACTATTATTGATACATTCAAAAAAACCTATATAGGCCGTATCGTCATCATAAAATGAAAGCAGGCAGCGACCTACTACTTCATCCTTTTTATTCTTTGCTATAAGAGGTACTGTCTTTACACCTTTACATAAAATATTGGTGTTTTCCAAAACCTCTCTTTCAAAGATTTTATCCTGCATTATATGTTTATCATCATAGACTTTTGCCGGAAATCTGAGGAACAATTCTTTATCCTTGTTCTTTTTTACTATGCTTACATTTATCTCACTCAATTTTACTCTCCCTTATTACCTTACAATAACCCTTATCACCATCCAGTTCCACTATATCACCTGTTTTTATTTCACTCATCAAATCGGGAATTCCAACCACTGCAGGCTTTTTTAACTCTCTCGCAACTATTGCAGTATGTGAAAGCAAGGAACCTCTCTCTGCTAAAATCCCCTTTGCCACATCAAGTAGGAGAAACCATCCCGGATCTGTGGAATATGTGGCTATTATCTTATCCTTCACATCCTTTAATGACACAGTTCTCATGTCTGTGATTTTTATAACTTCACCGCTAAGCTTTCCGCTTGAAACTCCTCTTCCTGTAAGAAAATCTTTTCTGTCAACTTCACTAAAAATACTCGTATCCATAAGTGAAAAATCAATGCTTGGATCCCCTAAAAGCACAACCTTTTTAACAGTCGGAAGCTCATTATATACAAGCATAAGACGCTTTTTCTTCCCTTATCTCCTCAGTAAAATTCGCACCGGAAAATACCATATCTTTTATCTGTGAAAGTGAAAGATGATAAATATCCTCTCCTACAGTCTTTGAACCTATTTTATCAATGATCTTTCTCATCAGACCAAAAAGTCTGCTTCTGTTCATTCTTGAAATTTCACGGTAATTGGTTGAGCTTCTTGCCAGAGATTTCTTTATATTTACAGGATTTTCTTTTGTATCCTGTATCGGTAGTGCGGCTCTTTCCTCTACCATTTTATCCAGAAGTTCCGGATTTGTGGCAAATGTCCTTGTTTCAAGCTTTAACTCTCCAATAGTTCTGTCACCATAGTCTTTGATATAATCGGTTTTCCTTTCTTTATATTCATCCGAATCTGCACCGAATTTTGAATATGTAGACACCAATTCATTTAATGCCTCTACAGGCTTTTTACTTTCCAGTGCCAATGTGTTTTTAACCTTGCTTCCTGCAAAATGTGTAGACAAAAATGAAACCATATCATTTATCAAGGTCCAGTCCCATTCTTTAAAAAATACATCTTCCATTTCCAAAAAAAGACTGTACAGTTTCTTTTGGATCTTCTTCATTTTCAACTTTTTTTATTATAGTATTGGAATTCTTTTTGAAAAAAATACAGACAGATTCTCCATCTTTCTTTTGCGAAATCAAAAAAACAGATAAAGAGTTGAAAAGAGAAGTTTTATTTTTACAAATAAGCTTGGGCGTTTTTTTAGAAAAAGTGAATTTTTTTCATCCTCCACACCCAGCATCTTTTTGCCAAATAGGAATAATCTTTGAAGAGAATGGTAATAATCTTAATATGTCGTACCAACTGCTGATCTCATAGTACATTCTTCCCCCAAAGTCACTGACCATATGTGTAAACAAGTCTTCATACCGGTTAACTGATTTCCCAAGTACTCTACTTCCAAGTCTTGTAAAAATCCTTGTATATACCTCCCACGCAAAGCTTCTGGTCAGCTTAGAACTCACTCCGGGATAGCTTTCTGCAATATTGCTGTTGTCTAAAATACGAATATTCTTTGTAAAATCAAGACTTGTAATCTCTCTTGCCTGTAAAATATATATTTTCCTGTCTTTAATAGCAAACTCTATATCCATCGGCTTTCCAAAAAGCTTTTCTATTTTCTCTCCGGTTATTTCCAGTTCCTTTACAAGCTCTTCCAGGAAAACAAAAGCGTTTCCCTCTTTATATGTAGCCGTATCTTTATAATGATGATAGGTAATAGTTTCGGTCTTATCCTCAACTACATTGCTTCCAAGCCCTCTTCCTACTACAATCACCATCTCATTTAAGATTCCTTTGGGATTTGAAGTAAATAAAACTCCCGAGTATTCTGAATCCACCATTTCCTGAATTATAACACCGGATAGTTTATTTTCAGACTTTATCCCAAGTTTTTCTTCGTAGTACCTGTTTTTATAGCTCTCTATGACAGAGTTCACAGCGTTTTTTACTCCGGATCTTGGAACATTTAAAACAGTCAAAAACTGCCCGGCATAGGAAAACTTTTCACCATCCTCATGTGCATCATTTGAGCGAATGGCAAAAAGTTCCGAATCAAAATATGAAAAGTCGATTTCCTCTCCCGGATAGACTATTTTAAATTTAGGAACTTGAAAGCCGTTATCTTCTAAAACTTTTAAGTTCTTTGCTTTCATAGTTCTCTCCGGATCACATCACATATTCTCTCCACTTCAGATAATTCCAAATCAGGATATATCGGCAATGTCAAGATCTTCTTTGAGACATCAAGTGCAATAGGTGTTTCGTTTGGATCAAAGTTTTCACTATAACATTCATAAGCATTTGTACATGGGTAAAAATACTTTCTTGCAAAAATATTTCCCTTTGCCAGTCTGTCATATAATTCATCCCTGTCGCCATTCTCAACAACTATCGGAAAATATGCATAATTGTATGTAGTATCATCATTGTATTTATTGAGCCTGAGTGCCTTTATATCTGAAAGTCGCTCTATATAAAGCTCACAAATCCTCTTTCTTTTTTCTATGTACTCAGAGAGATGTTTCATATTGCAAAGTCCCATAGCAGCCGCAAACTCATTCATCTTTGCATTACTACCCACATATGGAACATTTTCCTTATCCGCAATACCGAAGTTTTTCAAAAAATCCAAAGACTTTCTTCTGCCCTTATCTCTAAGAGCTATAGCACCGCCTTCTATGGTGTTAAATACCTTTGTTGCATGGAAGCTGAATACACTCATATCACCAAAATCCGCCACACTCTTTTCCTTTATATCTCTCGCCAAAGGTATGTGCCGCATCATAGACTACATATAATCCATGCTTTTTTGCAATGCTTTCAATAGCTTCCACATCACATACATTGCCATATACATGTACAGGCATTATGGCTTTAGTATCTTTTGTTATAAGCTTTTCTATTCTTTCAGGATTTATGGTAAAATCATCTTCCTTGATATCACAAAAAACCGGCTTAAGTCCATTTCTTACTATGGCATGGGTGGTAGAGGCAAATGTAAACGGAGTTGTAATAACTTCACCTTCTATCTTTAAAGACTGTAATGCGAGCTCCAATGCCAGATGGCCGTTTACTGTAAGGACTATATCCATATCATCCATGAATTTACTTAAATTATCTTCAAGCTCATTATGTACATCACCCATATTTGTAAGCCAGGCACTCTCCCATATCTTATCTACATACTCAAGGAATTCCTCCTTAGGAGGCAATGTAGCCTTAGTGACAAATATTTTATTTTCTTCCTTCATACGCCTCCTTGTATATCTGTTGGATTGTAAAATAAAGCCTATTTAACTTACAATACAGCGATCAGCCTCTTCACATCCTCATTATCTGTTGCCCAGCTTGTGCAAAATCTTATAACATGCTTTCCGTTTTGAAGAGTCTCCATAAAACCGAAACCAATATCTTTTGAAAGTCTCTCCCTTGTAGCATCGTCAACTACAATAAACTGTTGATTGGTAGGTGAGTCTATATAAAGTTCAAATCCCTTCTCAATCAAAGCCTTCTTTATCTTCATAGCGGCATCTACACCGTTTTTCCCAAGTTTTTTGTACAAACCGTTACTAAACAATGTATCAAACTGTATTCCGAGAAGTCTTCCCTTTGCCAATACAGCTCCAAAGAGCTTCATATTGGTAAAGAAATGTTTACTGAGTCCTTTATTTGTAAATACTATCGCTTCACCTATCAGCGCACCGCATTTCGTACCGCCTATATAAAATACATCACATAATCTTGCAATATCTTCCAAACCGGTATCACATTCACTGCTTCCAAGTGCATATGCAAGCCTTGCTCCGTCTATAAAAAGAGGAATATTATATTCATTACAAACCGATCTTATCTCTTCTATTTCCCTCTTTAAATATAAAGTTCCATACTCTGTAGGCTGGGATATATATACCATTCCGGGATACACCATATGCTCATGATTTACATCTGCGTAAAAATCTCTAGAAAATCTCTTTATATCATCTGCCGCAAGCTTACCATTCTTAGACTTCAATCCAAAGACCTTATGTCCGGTATTTTCTATAGCCCCTGCTTCATGTACCGATATATGTCCGGTATCTGCCGCAATTACACCCTCATAGTTTTTTTAAAATACTTCCTATAACTATTTTGTTTGCCTGAGTGCCACCGCTTACAAAGAAAATTTCAGCATCAGCCTTTATAGCTTCTTTTATCTTTTCTTTTGCTAAAATACAAAAATTCATCACTTCCATATCCTGCTCTGCTTTGATAAATTGCTTTCCCTTAATTTGTCTAAAATCTCAGGTGCTGCACCTTCGCTATAATCATTTACAAAATATAACATACTTCCTCTTAGTATTTTAATCCAGTAAAAAGTCGGACATAACCATATTGCTGAGGTCAAGTCCCTTTTCGGTCAGCCTTAAGTATGGTGAATTATATTCCATAAGTTTTAACATCATATTTCTCTTTATCTGTCTGTCAAATACTTCAAACATATCCACACCGAATCTCTCGTTGAACTCATGTCTGGATACACCTCTTGTAAGTCGTAGACCCAAGAACATAAATTCCTCCATATTTGCCTTGATGTCAAGTTCTTCCAGATCACAGTAAAGAGGTGTAATATCCTGCTGCATCTTTACACTCATATATTTTTTGTAATCTGATTCCACATGGAAACGTCTGTTCATCACATAACCTGAAGCACCTACTCCAAGACCAAGATAAGGAACTCCTGTCCAATAACCTATATTATGTCTGCACTCTCTTCCGGGCTTTGCATAATTGCTTATTTCATACCTTTCATATCCATGCTCTCTTAAAATATTTTTTTGTAAGAGCATACATCTCTCTGTCGATATTTCTCATCCGGCAGCAGTAAACTTCCTTCCTCACTTCCGTACTTGTCAAAGAACGGAGTGTCAGGCTCTATTATAAGTGAATATGCGCTTATATGCTCAGGTTTTAGAGCACATACTCTTTTTAATGTAGTCTTATAGCTGTCAATTGTCTGATTCGGCAAACCGCTCATAAGATCTACATTTATATTTGTAAACCCATACTCTCTTGCAAGCTGATAGCTTTGTAAGAAATCTTTATAAGTATGTATTCTTCCAAGCTCTTTAAGCTCCTCTTCAATACTGCTTTGCAAACCGAAACTTATCCTGTTAATTCCGGCCTTTTTGATATGGATTATCTTGCTCTTTGATAATGTCCCCGGATTACACTCAATGGAAACTTCCGCATCGGTTTCAACTATAAAGTTCTCTCGAATAGCATTCATAATATCAAGTATCCAGATTCCGCTAAGTGTAGTCGGAGTACCTCCACCGATAAAAAAATTGAACTAACAAGATATTCTCCGTAATTTTGCCCCTGCGCTTTTATTTCCTCTATAAGCTGATTAACATAGGCTTTCTTTTCTCCTTCATCAGCTCTGAAGGATAAGAAATCACAATACCTGCATTTTTCTTCACAAAACGGTATATGCACATATAATTCTAACTTTTTCATTGACATACTTTATCAATCCTCATCCAATTTAAGTACACTCATAAACGCTTTTTGAGGGATTTCAACATTTCCTATCTGTCTCATTCTCTTCTTTTCCCTCTTTTTGCTTCTCCAAAAAGCTTTCTCTTTCTTGAGATATCTCCTCCATAGCACTTTGCCAAAAACATCTTTTCTCATGGCCTTTAACGGTCTCTCTTGCTATTACCTTTGAACCTACTGCCGCCTGTATAGGAATCTCAAAAAGATGTCTCGGTATCTCCTCTTTAAGCTTCTCGCACATCTTTCTGCCTCTTTCATAAGCAGAATCAGCATGCACTATAAAATGACAGGGCATCCACTTCTTCCTTGTTTATCAAAATATCCAGCTTCACAAGCTTTTGAAGGTACATAGCCCTTTAAGTCATAATCAAGTGAAGCATAACCTCTTGATCTTGACTTTAATGCATCAAAGAAATCATAGATTATTTCATTCAGAGGTAAATCATATTTTCAAAAATCGCACGATTTCTCCTCAATATATTCCATACCAAGATAAATACCTCTTCTCTCCTGACATAGATTCATAATAGAACCCACAAATTCCTTTGTAAGCATTATCTCGGCAGAAACTATCGGCTCCTCCATATGCTCTATCTCTGAAGGATCAGGCAGATTTGAAGGGTTGGTAAGTTCTATAACCTCACCGTTAGTTTTAAACACCTTATATACAACACCGGTGCAGTAGTAACAAGATCGAGATTATATTCTCTCTCAAGTCTTTCCTGTATTACTTCCAAATGCAATAATCCGAGGAAACCACATCTAAATCCAAATCCAAGTGCAAGCGAAGTCTCCGGCTCAAAGAAAAGCGAAGCATCGTTTAACTGCAGCTTTTCAAGTGCCTTCTCTAAGGTCATTGTACTTTGCACCGTCTGCCGGATAAAGTCCGCAATAAACCATTGAGGTTACCTTCTTATATCCGGGCAATGCCTTTTTGCAAGGATTATTGTTTAATGTAATAGTATCACCGACTCTGGTATCCTTTACATTCTTTATACTTGCTGTAATATATCCTACCATACCTGCAGAAAGCTCATCACATGGAATAAATTGACCTGCACCGAAATACCCTACATCAACGACCTCTTCCACAGCACCTGTTGCCATCATTCTTATAGGATCACCTTTTTTTACACGGCCCTCTTTTGATTCTGACAAATACTATTACTCCCTTATATGAATCATATATTGAGTCAAATATCAGTGCCTGCAAAGATGCATTAGGATCCCCATCAGGTGCCGGAATCTTTGCAACTATTGCTTCCAAAACATCTTCTATATTCAGACCTACCTTGGCTGAAATTCTAGGTGCATCATGTGCCTCTATTCCTATAACATCCTCTATTTCACTTGCAACCAAATTCAGGATCGGCACTTGGCAAAGTCCACTTTATTTATAACAGGAAATACTTCCAGGTCATGATCAAGTGCCATATAAACATTGGCAAGTGTCTGTGCCTCTATACCCTGTGCCGCATCTACTACAAGTATGGCACCGTCACAAGCAGCCGAGAGACCTTGAAACCTCATAGTTAAAATCTACATGTCCCGGTGTGTCTATAAGATTAAATATATATTCATTCCCGTCATTTGCCTTGTAAACAGTTCTTACCGCCTGACTCTTTATAGTAATTCCTCTTTCTCTCTCGAGGTCCATATTGTCAAGAACCTGAGACTGCATCTCCCTGCTGGTCAAGAGTCCTGTCTTTTCTATAATTCTGTCTGCAAGTGTAGACTTGCCATGATCTATATGTGCAATAATACAAAAATTTCTAATTTTACTTTGATCAACAATCATCTTTTCTTCCTATCATTAAACCTTGAATAATAATGCTTATAATAACATTTTTTCAGCATTCTTACAATAATAGTGGGAAATGAAGGCTCATTACATGGCGTACATTATAGTCATATATACAGCTTACATGAATCAAAGAGCTGTGAGAGTTTTACATATTCATTTTCCCTGTGTACCACCGATAAATCTCCCGGTCCTATAATTACAGGTATAAGTTCATTTTTTTATAAGCATGCTTGCATCCGTAGAGCCTGTAAAAGTGTCAAACTCAGGATCAATACCGAGTTTTTTTAGTGTGGCTTCTATAGTCTTTATAAGTCTATCTTCCCTTGATGTATCCCATGATGTTCTCATATCGGCTATCTCATATGTAGCATCAAAATGAGAATTTTCAGCTTTTATTTCATCTATAAGTTCATCCAACTTTTCCCATATATGCTCAGGCTTATGTCCTACCTGCAGTCTGGCATCCACTGTAAACACACATCTGTCAGGCACTACCTGTGGCTCCACACCTGCGTTTATAGCTAATGTTCTCCAGAAGGTATCAGGATACTCTTTAAATTCAGTGTTCTTTATCTTTTCTATAAGCTTTATCGCAAGATATATGGCATTTTCACCCACACCCTTTTGTGAACCGTGAGCAGTCATACCATGTACACAGACATCAGCCCATGTTCTACCCTTTTGACGATTACATATCTTCATATCCGTAGGCTCACATACAATAAGATATTTTGCATTATCAAACACCTTATTTTGATATAATGCCTTTGATCCCTTCATAAAGTTTTTCTTCATCTATGGTAGCCGCAATTATTATATCTCTTTCGGGAATAATATTATGCCTTTTTAAAAGTATCATGGAATATATAGCACTTATCAGTCCGCTTTTCATATCGGCACTTCCTCTGCCATATAATTTTCCGTCCTTTATAGTGGATTTAAACGGCGGTGTATTCCATCTTTTTATCTCATCATCAGATACCGGAACCACATCCATATGACCGGTGAAAAACAATAGCATCCTTATTTGTTTTTTTCCGCTAAGCTTTTGCAATGATATCATATCTTCCCTCTTCCACCGGTACACTAAAATACTCAATACCGTTTTGCTTTAGCAGACTTTCCACATACTCACACATCGGCTTTTCATTTCCTTTTCGGTTTTGTACTCGGTATGTCCACCGCTTTTGAAAATATGTCTACCAGCTCTTTTTCATCTATCAAATCAAAAATACTTTCCATAATATTTATTCCTTTAATTCATCAATATTCTTATTATACAGATTAAAATATATTCCCTCTTTATTCATCAGCTCTTCATGTGTACCTGACTCTTCTATACCGTTTTCTGTCAGTACCAAAATCTTGCTTGCATTTCTTATAGTTGAAAGTCTATGTGCTATTGTAATTGTGGTTCTGCCTTTACTTAGTATTTCAAGCGACTGCTGCACTATTGCTTCAGAATTATTATCAAGTGCTGAAGTCGCCTCATCAAGTATAAGTATCGGTGGATTTTTCAGGAACACTCTTGCTATACTTATTCTCTGCTTTTGTCCACCTGAAAGCTTTGTACCACGCTCTCCTATATATGTATCAAACTTATCCGGAAGCTCCATAATAAAGTCATAGGCACCTGCCATCTTGGCGGCTTTCTCTACATCCCTCAAAACTTGCATCCTTCTTTCCGTAAACTATATTTTCATATATAGTTCCTGAGAACAGATACACTTCCTGTTGCACTATACCTATATTATCTCTCAAAGACTTTTGCTTAATATCTCTTATATCTGTGCCGTCTATATATATCGCACCTTCAGTAACCTCATAAAATCTCGGTATAAGATTAGATATGGTTGTTTTACCTACACCTGAAGAACCTACAATCGCGATATTTTCACCTTTATTTATTGAAAAGCTTATATCATCAAGTACCTTTGCATCACTGTCGGGATATGCGAAACTTACATTCTCAAATTCTATATCTCCCGATACACCCGTTAGCACCTTCGCATTTTCTTTGTCGACTATATCGTTCTTTCACATCCATTATCTCAATAAATCTTTCAATGCCTGTCATTCCTCTTTGGAACTGCTCCATATAGTCAACTATTTTCTTTACTGTATTTAAATAGCATATTTATATACAGTGTATAAAGAAACATATCTCCCGCATTTATTTTTCCGACCTTCATATAATAGCTTCCAAGTACTATAACTGTCAGATACATAATGCCGTCAAATATCCTGTATACCACCTGAAAGTTTGACATATGTTTGTAGAACTCTTTTTAATATCCAAAAATCTCAAATTTTCTTTATGAAACTTCTTTACTTCCAACTCTTCATTTGCAAATGATTTTTACAACCTTTGCACCCAGAATATTATTTTCAATACCTGAATTGATTTCACCTACATGATTTCTTTGTTCCTTTTGTGCCTTTCTCATATGGTTATTGGTGGAAGACATAAAGAACACCATTATAGGTATCATAATAAATATGGTAAGTGTAAGAGTTATATTTATATTTATCAGTATTACAAATGAAACTACAAGTTTTACAACTGCTATAAAAAACTCTTCCGGACAGTGATGTGCAAACTCTGTAACATCAAACAGGTCGGTAGTAATTCTTGATAATATCTGACCTGATTTATTTGTATTGTAGTAGGAATAGGGGAGTTGCTGTATATGAGAGAAAATATCATATCTCATATCCGTTTCTATCTGTGCCCCCATCACATGACCTATGTTTTGCATATAGTAGTTTGCTATGGTATCCACTACTCTGAGTAAAACAAATATTACTCCCAGTGTCAGTATAAGTTTTACTGTCAGTAGTCCTAAATTCTGTCTGGCAGTATTTGTCAGATACCTGAGTATTATCGGCAACACCAGATCACACATGGTTGAAAAACCCGCACATATAAGATCAAGTATCAGTGTAGGATAATACTTGCCGTAATATGGTAAAAATCTCTTTAGCAAATATAAATTTGTATAAGTTTTTTTCATAAGATCTCCTTCTTTAATCTATAGTTATATAATTAGTATACACAATAATAATTTCACAACATTTTTAGTATAGCACCTTTTTAGAATAAGAAAGAACTCTAATTTTATACGAATATATTTGTCCTTCAACTTATAAAAAGGCAGCCCTATGCTGCCTCCATTAATTTTCTATTTTATTTTATATATTTTTTTAAAAATCTTTCGCACTCATACCTGCTCTGATTGCCGCTTCATCAAGACTCAGTATTCCATCCTTTACCAAGGATATAAGCGTATTTATGGTACCTTCCAGCCTTCCTTTTTCTATTCCCCTGGCCTCCACTCTATCCAGCACTTCACACATATTAACCTCTCCTTTCCCTTCAAATCTGTTAGCTCGATCATTTAGGATCTTTATTCTTATCCCCTACAACCCAGTAGTCACATATTTTTACCGCCTGATGCCAATGTGCTTTCTCTATGTAATATGCCTCTTCCTTTCTTAAACATAAGATGATCGATATCACAGCACATCGGTAACAGGTCCAGATAACCGTTATCTCTTGCAAATTTTTCAATGGGGCATCTTGTGAAGTGATAGTAAAAGCCGTCTCTGTGAAGTTCCTCATCAAAAATTAAAGTCCCAAGTTTTATCCTTATACTCCGGATGTTTATCTGCCCAATCCGCCACTTTTATGCATCCTGTCGGAAAAACCTTTTTCATATCTTTAGGATTATTTAAATCAAAACTGCCTTTTGAGTTTACCAATCAATTTGTTATTTAAAAAAATTCAACAATGATCTCATTAAAAATCATCTGCACTGAAAATCTCCTGCCCTGCACACAGCCATAAAAAAACATATGCTGAATAAATATTGCCGGCCATAGGGTTGTTAGAGCCTATATCCTCAGTATTCTCAATCATTTGTTTGTATAAACCACGAGCCTTTTTTTCAAACTTTCTTCAGTCTTATCCTTACCGAATTTTTCTTATCATAGGTTTTTTTAATAAAAAAACTTATTAAACTAAAAATATACCCCCTTATATTTCATTAGACCCCCTTTCAAACTTTTTTTCACAAGTTGATTTTTGCAACATTCACGTCCAAGCCTAAAAACTTAAAAATATTTAAGTTAGGTTTTTTTCTAATCAATATCATTTTATCACTTTCATACAGGCTTTTTCCATATTTTAGAGTATACAAAAGTAAAATAAAATGACGTGTAAAATTATTCTTCTATTTTTACACGCCATGATTTTACTGATTTGTAAATGCTGTTTGTAAATTATTAAGTTCCAAAAACGGCAGGTGCTTCTCTAAAGTTTTGATATGCAAAGATTCCAAATCCGGAAACCTCTCCGGTTTCTCTTGCAGCCTTTTACCTGTCTTAGTAAAAATATCATTATATCTTAACCATTCTGAAACTGCATTGCCGTCCTTTATATCCTTTCCGGTTCTGTAAAGTCCAAGACCTATATAAAGCTTTACATTGCTGTTACTCTTTCTCTTTAAATCCACCCAGCTGTTTAAACAATTTATATATGAATGCGGTGCCAATATACCTGTTCTTGTTTTTGCTTCAAAAACCATGGTATAGCTGTGGCATTATATAGTCAATATATTCATTTGATACCATCCATTTATCAATATCCACGAAATATGATTTATCACTTCTAAGATTTGATAAAAGCGCTACAGGACTGATTCCAAAAACCGCCTGAGGACGAGCCTCATGTACCGCCTTATATACATCTTTTACAAGCATTGACACATTTTCTCTTCTCCACTGTGTAATACCTAAACTGCTGCCTGAAGCATCATATTCCGCCTTGTCAAAACTCTTTGCCGGATCACCGTCATTTAATGATGGATAAAAATAATCGTCAAACTGTACACCGTCAATGGCATAGTTTTTACAAATTTCACTGATTGAATTTACAAGATAATTTCTAACCTCTGCACTTGATGGATTCAGATAATAACTACCCTCATGTAATAATACATTCCTCTGCTTTGAAGGATCTCCCATCCACTGCTTCACTATCGAGTTATCCGGTATATTTTTCATCATAGAATTGGTAACTCTGTAAGGGTTTACCCAAGCATGAAATGAAAGTCCCTGTTTGTGAGCACTCTCAATCATATACTCTAAAGGATCAAAATCAGCAGACGAATCTTTTGTGACCATAAACTTTGACAATGGAAAAGATTTTAACTTCTGACCGTAGCTGTCCGAATGACTGTGCACATGACAAAATATAGCATTCATTCCACGATTTTTTATATCTGCCATAACTTGATCTGCACGTTTCTTAAATGCTTCAACATCTGACGGCATCTCACTCCAATCAATATATGAAAACCATACTCCTCTAAGTTCTTTTTGCTCTGTAAATGTGCTTTTAACTGTACCGTTTCTCTTTACGGGTGTAACCGCCGCATAAACTTGCAAAGAAGCCAAAGTATTTATCACCAATAATATAGCTACCAGTTTACCGATCAGTCCACTAAACCACGTTCTCTTCATCTCCATCTCGCTCTCTATTTTTTTCAATATAATAAAAATCATTTAATATCATACTATAGCTAAGATAAAAAACCAATATCAACTTCCTTAAAGACTGATTACAAATACTTTTTATCTAAGTTTCACTTCTATAGCACCCATTTTTGATGTTTCAAATATAATACAACCGCTTTTCTTTTTAATGTCTCTATTGTTTCAGGGCTTGGATGTCCGTAGTGATTGTTTTTTCCACAAGAAATAACTGCATACTTAGGGCTTACATTTTCTATAAAGGCTTTCAGCGAAGAATTCTTTGAGCCGTGATGAGCCACCTTTAATATATCCACTTTTCCTATATCAAAAATAATTTAATATGCTCTCCTCACTGCTTTTGCCTATATCCCCTGTAAATAAGAGTCTTTTTCCATAAGTCTCTATAACAAATGTCTGACTTTGCTCATTCACATTTTCCTTATCCGATTTATCAGGCCATAGACAATCTATCTTTAAATTTTTTTCTTTCAAAAACAATCACCCATACTCAAATATCTTATATCACATCCCGCCTCCTTTGCCTTTTTCTTTAATTCATCATAGGACTTATCTTTCATTGCCTGATACGGAAGAAACATATTCTCTATTTTTATATCTGTTTCAAGTAAATACAGTATTCCGCTTATATGATCAATATCAGAGTGTGTGATAAAGCTCATCTCAATATCGTCCACTCCCTTTATATAAAAAGAAAAGGCTCCATGCTGTATTCACCCAAAGAAGGCTTTTGATGTGCTGCCGCCATCTATCAATATATCTAAATCGTCAATATGCATATAAATACCGTCACCCTGTCCCTACATCCAGATACACAACACTTTCAGTTTTTAAAAAAGGATATAAAAACAAGAACAGCAAATATAGAAAAGTAAAAGATATAATTTTTCTACCCCTTAATACAGATATTGCAATTATTAAAAGCAGTAAAATATAATAGATGAGCATCTGCCAAAGCTTCGGTCTGCCAAACACAATACTAGTGATATGGCAGATGATTTGTAGATAATACAAAGAAAGATCATAGAATCTCAAAAATCAAACGACAGTAAATACACTTATATATTTATATAAAATCGTTCTCAATATATTTAAAAAGTAAAGAAAGCATTGAAGAATAAATCACGAAAACTCATAAGAGGTATAACTGCAAATATTTATTAAGAAAATGCATACATAGGAAATATGTAAAAAAATAATATAATGTAATCGGTAATGTCAAAAGTTGAACTGCCGATGCTGACAACAAAAGGTTTCAAACAGATTTTTGTTTTATAATCAATCTCCTTTTGCTTTTCCTCTGATTTAAACCTTTTTTTATAATAAAGTGCAATCGGTCCTCCAAGACTTAAAAACTGCTGAAAAAGAAAGCTGAAAAACTTAATCCGAAAGGCTCAAACGGTGAGATAAGGCATATTGCTACCGCACTGATACTAAGTGCGGATATAATACAATAACTTCTTCCCAGTACGTCAGCAACAAAATAAAGTATAAGCATAGTACTTGCTCTTACAATACTTACACCATCACCTACCAATAAGCCGTAAAACAACAAAAATAAACTCGCAATACTTGCTGAAAGGAAAAAAGCTCTTTGAAGTATTTTTTTCTGAGAAGTTTTGTATATTCCTATACCAAACAATGAAACATGAAGTCCTGAAATAGCCAGTATATGTGCTATTCCGCTTCTTTGGTAGAGTTTATAAGTATCTTTATCAAGTTCTCCTCTCATCCCAAGTATAATCGCTTTTTATAAACCCGGCTCTGTCAGACTCAAAAGTATCATCTATTTTTTTATGTTAAGGTATTGTCTGATTTCAAAAGAAAAACTCCCCGCTTATCATAGCTTTTTATCCACCACCCTATAGTCTATTACCGACATTTTTAATATATATGCCCTTTGTTCTATAATAGCTTTTTTTGCATCAAATTCTCCCGGGATTGCTACCTCTGCTTATCTCTTCTGACTTCCCTCAAACTCCACCCTATTTCCGATACGGATATCATTTAAAAAGATTTCTTCCTTCAGATAGTATATTACTCCATCACAGAATATAATTATCTTATCATCCTTTAAAAAGTAATACTTTCTTAACTCTTCCACATAATGATACACTTTCTCCCGTCTTGTCAACATTTTCTATAAAGTTGTTCATATATCGGATTTCATATTTGATTCTTAGAAATAAAGATATTAAAGACAATAAAAAAATATTAGAATATAAATTATTTTTAAATTTTATGATTTTTGAATTTCAGAATAATTAAGACCACGGCTGCTGATGGTCATTCCCACCGCAAGCCGGGTATATACTGAAATAATACCCTAAAAGCTCTCCAAGCAAACAGGCCATTACTATAAGTACACATGGTCTTTTCATTTTTAATCCTCTTTTAGATAATCAAGATTTCTCTCTACAGATGTTCCCAAAGATATAGTATTATATTTTTTTATCTGATTTTACCGTTTACAAGTATCTGAACACGGCTTATATTCGGCAATTCCGAAAGTGAATCAACTATTGAGTATATTGTTATACTGTCAAGCACATCAGGTATTGCATTGAGAAAAGCTTCATCAAAATTTACATAACAAATACCCTCATTCATTGTAACACTTACTACCTTTGTATCACTCGGTATAGTTGCCTTCAAATCCCCACTGTCTCAGGACCTTTTATAAGTTCATCAACTATAATTCGCTCTTTTGATGTATTAATATCATAAAAATACATCCCTCGTTTCAGTCACGAGTTTTTGTACCCTGCTTCATCTGAGAAATAAAGTAAAAGTGTAGCTTTTTCAAAACTGTTTATATTTGATACACTGTTTATAAAATTGTTGTCACTGATAAGTCCTACATTTTCTCCCAAGGCATTTACAAGTGACTGATCACCTGAACGAATACTTATATATTCAATACTTCTCCAGCTGAGTAAAGTGTCTTTTGCCAAAGCTGCCCTTGCAAGTATTTCTCTGGTTGCATCCATTCCCTGATAGTTGGTATCAAAGTTTAAAGTACAAAATATTGCCATCTATATCAAAGCCTTTGATAAGTTACCTTATCAGGCAATGCGCTCATTGCCTCCAGATTATCCGGCACTTTAAGGAAGTGCATCATCAATTCCCTAACCAGCCCTTCAACATCATCCTTATTTGAAGATGCGCTGTATCTGCTCTCTACGAGATTATTGATATTTGTATTTATATAATAAATATTGTACTCATTTTCAGCAAGAGGCTCTATATCTTTTTTTCTTACAAGATACAAGTGTTATAGAAAAGAGAACTATTACAATCAATACAGAATCTGTTTTTCACTTCTTATCCCTCCTTTTTAACATGATTTAGAGGAATTCTGACTGTAAACATAGTTCCCTCACCCTCTTTGCTGGAAACCTTTATAATACCGTCATGTAGATGTACTACATTTCTGGTAATGGCAAGTCCCAATCCCGTGCCACCGGTCTGTCTGGATCTTGCCTTATCTATACGGTAAAAATCTTTTCAAATATAAGATCTTGATATTCAGGAGCTATTCCGTCTCCGGAATCCTTTTCACCTTGATATAGAAAGAACTTGTGATCCGCATCAATACTTACCTTTTACAAAATCCGCCATCCTTATTATATTTAATGGCATTTTCTATAAGATTATTTATGGCAAGTGACAACTTTGTTTCATCTACATCGGCACTCACCTCTCTGATTGTCTCAAAAAGTCATCTCTATATCACGCTTTTTGCGCTATAGGCCTAAGTCTCTTTAAGATCTGTTTTATAAGCTGGTTTATATCCACCTGTTCGGTTACCAAAGTTGTAGCCGCCTTATCAAGTTTAACCAAAGACAGAAGATCGTCTATTATCTTTGCCTCTCTGTCTATTTCATCTGAGATATCCTGCATAAACTCCGCATACATCTCATTAGGTACATTTTCCATACTCATCAAAGAATCCGCCAAAACTCTTATAGATGTGATAGGTGTCTTTAGCTCATGAGATACATTTGCCACAAACTCATCTCTGGATTTGTCTGCATCCTGCAACTTTGCGAGCGTGGTGTTGATATTTTCTGAAATAGATTTTGTAAGCTGATACTCATTATGTTCTATCTTTTGATCCAGCTTACCGTATCCAATGCTTGCTATATCGTCTCTCAGATTTATAAGAGGCCTTAGTAATCTGCCTCCCGTTATCACGGAGAACACAACCACTATTGCCGTTAAAGTTATATACAAAAACCGCTCTGTATTACCTACATTTTCCGCTACCGTAACAAAATTTTCGGTAGATGCGATAAACATCAATACTCCGTCTATATTTTGATTATCTATAGTCTCATATATCGGCATGGTCTGAAGTATATATGATTTTTTCTTATTGTATATATTTGTATTTGTACCGTTAAATGTGCCTATTATCTCCGGAGAAATATTTATCTTACCTGTTGCCAGATTAAAAGGTGTCTTCTATAGTCGTATATGATTTATCTATTATAACTATTCTACCATTATATATATCAGCTACAGTGTCTATCTCAGATCTGATCACATCCCTGTCTTGCGGATTCTTTAAAAAAAGTTTCCTCTTGTAAGCTTATTACTGAGCATAAGGCATTTTGTTTGCAGCTCAATTTTTCTGGCATCCACTCTTGAAGAAAAATTTGGTACGACTTACTATACCACCATATATGAATATCGGAAGAACACCAAAGAGTACGAAATACTACTGATAAAAGTATCCTTAAACTTATAGGTGGCATTTTAAATCTGTTTTTTTTCTTTTCAACATCCATAAACTTAATTGTTACTTGACTTTCTTGCCGCCGCAATAGCTACTGTCCCGGGTCCTATATGTGTTGCCACTGAAAGTGAAAGATTTACTACCTCTACCTTTTCCATAAACCGGCTCAATCTCCGCAGCAAATTCATTGGCAAAATCAAGTGCATCATACTGTGCTATCATTACTCTGGAATCCTTTAGCATCAGGATCACCCATTCTCTCCGCAAGATCTTCTTTCAATGCCTCAAGCATTATCTGCTTTGCCTGTTTAAATGTTCTTGCTTTTCCATATGCATCTATCTTTGATTCATGAATTTGTAACACAGGTTTTATCTTTAAAAACGAAGCAAGTGCAGCTGCCATAGGTGTAATTCTTCCACCCTTTTTAAGGTATTTCAAATCACTTACCATTACATAGATTCCTGCTTTACCTGCATCGGCTTCAAGCTTTTTCCTTGATTTTTTTCAGGTGATAATCCCTCTTTAATCATTTCTAATGCATCAAGTCCGGCACTGATCTGTGTAATAGATATTCTCTTATTGTCCACTACAAATACTTTTCCAAAGAACTCATCCTCATGCGACAACATTATTGCAGTATCACATGAACCTGAAAGACCTGATGTCATAGGTATATGTATTACATAATCATTCTCTTTTAAAAGCTCAGTCCATAGATTCATTACCTCTTCCGGTGAAGGCTGTGATGTCACTATATCCGCACCGTCTTTTTGTAATCTTAAAAATTCTTCCTGTGTAATATCCTTGCCATCCAGATACTCCTTGCCGTCTATCATAAACGGCATAGGTAAAATATGCATGCCAAGTTCTCTTGCCTCTTCCTTTGTTAAACCACTGTTACTGTCCAATACAACTGCTGTACTCATTAGCCTCTATCCTTACCCTTTGCTATTTCATCTATTACATTATTTTTTTATCATATCATCTATGATATCATCGCCGCTTTTTCTTCATCCGCTTCCATTTTTGCATGCACCGCATAAACTACGCAGACAAAGGCAAGTATCAAAATCAATAATGCTCAATCTGATCATTTTACCACCTCTCCAATAATTCTGAGCGCATTTTTTTATATGTTATATTTTTCGATAAGACTTGCACTAAATCCTTCCCTTTCCATCGCATCTATCAAGTGTATTGTTCCGCCTGCATCTTTCCATTCTAAGATATCACTGAAGCCGTCATAGTCCGAGCCTAAGAGCTACAAACTCGCTTCCTCCTACATTTACCATATATTTTAGCATATCTATAGTATCGTCTATGTAAGCTTTTCTTTCTCTGTTTGAAAAGTTCCTTGATAAAAATTCAGGATAAAAGTTAAGACCTGAAATACATCCCTTATTTGCCATCTTCTTTATCATATCATCAGTCAAATTTCTGGGATGATCACATACCGCTCTGGCATTTGAATGACTGGCAACAAACGGCATTTTTTGCCATATCAATTATATCATAAATTCCCGCATCTGAAAAGGTGTGAAACATCAACTATCATCCCCAGTTCTTCCATCTTTTTCCACAACCTCAAATCCGAAAGGCTTTAAGACCGTTTTTCTTTATCCGGAATATATCCTACACATTCACCGTTTTCTATCAGTCTTTTATTTCCAAAGCCTATAGAATTTTTCAAAATTCCATGTAAGAGTCACCATCCTTACGCCTCTTTTGTAAAAGTGTATAAGATTGTCTATACTCCCCTCTATCGCCTCACCCTCTTCTATCGTAAGGAAAGCTGATATCTTGTTGTCGTCCTTTATTTTTGAATATCGCTGTAACTTTTTGGCAAAAAGCAATATCTGATGAATTTTTCTCTATTTCCTGTTCATACAGATCAATTAATTCATTAACATATTTATAAGGGTGAATCTACTTCTTTTTAAACATGTAAACATGGCAAAACATTGTAAAGAGTACATCTGATTTTCTTTTAGCTTATCTATATCTATCATCAGACTGTTTCTCTCTTAAACTCATGCCCTTGTTTTTATATATTTCACTGATTGTATCGCAATGTAAATCAATTATCATATTTCCCCTTTTTGCAAATCCTTATGCCACCATTTTCCTGATATGAATCTATATGCAAAGTTTGAAGATCTGAATATCCAGTCTATAATCATTGCACACCATACACCTATCGCTCCTATATGAAAAAAACATTGGCTATAAAAAGTGATGTTGCCAATCTGAATACCGCCATGGAAAACAAACTTACTGTCATAGTAAACTTTACATCATTTCCGGCTCTTAGAGCATTTGGAAGTATAAAGCTTATAGGCCATAAAAATACTGCCATTCCCATATGTATCCATACCAATATAGCAGTCAACTCCTTTGTAGCATCAGATACATTGTATATGGAAATAACGATATTCTGAAATCCCAATATAAATATAGTTGGAATGAGGATCACTATATATCCGATTAGCATAAGCTTCTTCACATAGTATCTTGCTTCTTTGTAGTCTCCGGCTCCGACACATCTTCCTATAACTGTAATCATCGCAATACTTATGGCGCCACCCATGTTTACTCCCAAACCGTCCAGATTATTGGCTATGGCATTTGCCGCTATCTCTACCCTTCCGAAAGTTTGAAATAATAGACACCACTGCAACCCTTCCCATCTGGAAAAAGTGAATTTTCAATTCCTGAAGGTATTCCGATATACAGTATTCTTTTCATGAAATCTATTCTAAGTTTGAATATTTCTTTTATCTTCAAATACACTATTGCGTTTTTATTTGTTGATGCCAGCACAGTAATAGCAATTGCAGCCACTCCTCTTGATATAACACTTGGTATTGCAACTCCCGCTACTCCCAAATGAAGTACAAAGATTCCTATGGCATTACCCACCACATTTATTATATTCATAAGTATGCTGACCTTCATTGAAGTCTTTGCATCCCCTGATACTTCTGTATATGGCCGCACCTGAATTATATATCGCCAGCATAGGAAAAGCTTATCGCAGTTATTATAAGATACTGTTTACTTGCGTCAAATACCTCATTATCTATATTTCCAAAAAGCAAAGATATAAGAGGATGTGCAAATACTACGGTAAATACTGTTATAATAAGTGAAACAGTAAAAGTCATAAGTTCAAGCTGGGCTGCCGCAATACAGGCATCCTCATTCTTCCTCGCACCTATAAACTGGCTTATTATTACAGCACCTCCGGTAGCAAGTGCCGCAAGTAAAGATATAAGTACATTATTTACCATATCAACAAGTGACACTCCCGATACGGCTGCCTCACCTGCAAAGCTCACCATAACAGTATCTGACATTCCAACCATAACAGCCAGAAATTGCTCTATTATCAATGGAATTATTAATAGCCTCAGATCCTTATTGGTAAAAAGCTTTCCGACATATTTTTTTATTATCCTGTCCCATATATTCTCCGATTGAGTATTTCTTTACAAGTTTTCACTCACCAATAAATACCCTGAGTGTGGTTCTATCTCCAAACTCAAATGTCCGCTGTCATTAAAATATGTCACCCTTCCGACATTGTATCCTGTAGAGTTTGTACATATAACTCTGCTTATAGCTGCATTATCTCTCATTCCTGTAAGATACAGTGGAATATCTACTTTTCTTTTTTTCTCTTCCGGTATGAATTATAATTACAGATATATTATCCTTTTGGAAACTCTGGCATAGCCTATCATACCGTCTTTTGAAATCAACTTTATCAAAGAGCCATGTCTTAACTCTTTTCTGATCCTGTGCCATCTGTTCATATATCTGTGATACTCTAAAAGTTCAAGATTTTCATTTCCCCATGGATATGTTCTCCTGCTGTCAGGATCTGTAAAATCCGCATGCTCCAACCTCATCACCATAGTATACTGTAGGTGCACCTGGCAAAGTGACATAGCATCATTATAGCCTGTCTCATAACCTCAAGCTTTACACCTTCACTTGCATCCTCGGATCTATGAGTATTTATTCTTCCAACAATACCGTTTGTTCTTGTTAGAAATCTTGAATGATCATGATTTGAAAGCTGAATCATAGATACAAGTGCCACATCATAATGCATCTTTCCAAGAGCATTCTTTAGCATCATAAAGAATACATCCGCATTTCCTTTAAGACTCATATCCTCTCTGTCCGAGTGTTTTTCTAAACCTGTTAAAAACCAGCTTACAGGCTCCATAAATCCGTCATAGTTCATTACTCCGTCCCAGCACTTACCATCCAGCCAAAAGCTCGGATCTCCGTAATGCTCGGCAAGAATAACTGCATCCTTATTTACGGATTTTACCGCTTCTCTAAACATGGTCCAAAACTTATGATTAAATTCTTTTGTATAGCCAAGATCAGCCGCTACATCAAGCCTCCAACCGTCTACATTAAAATGGTGGTGATATCCACTTCTTTGCTATTCTAAGTATTTCATCGACGAGTTTATGACTGTTTTCATAGTAGAGCTTCGGTAAAGTATCATGCCCCACCAGCCGTCATATTCCGTTCCGATAAAGTTAAAATATGATCTGAATTCACTTTCTTTTGACCAGTATGCGCCTATCGGATATTCTTCATCTGCTCTTTTATAGATGCCTTCTTTGTCCATCCATTTATTAAAAGAACCGCAATGATTAAATACTCCGTCTATAATTACTTTAATATTTCTTTTTATGAGCTTCATTTACAAGTTTTACAAATAATTCATTACTTGCTTCAAGATTTTTTCTACTTGTAACTCTTTTTACATACTTTGTGGCATTTTCATTATTACTGTCAAACTCACCCAACACACCGTTTGCATCATCCACTATTTTACCGATATGAGGATCTATATAGTCATAGTCCTGAGTATCATATTTATGATTTGAAGGAGATACAAATAGAGGGTTAAAGTATATCACCTCAACCCCAAAGTCCTTTAAGTAGTCCAGTTTTTGTAAAACGCCTTCCAAGTCTCCGCCATAGAAATATCCCACATCAAAGTTTGAAGGATACTCATTCCAATTTTCCTTATGTTTTACAGGTAAACCTATATATATGTATTCATCATCCACAACATCATTTGTTTCATCTCCACGATTAAACCTATCGATGAAAAATCTGATACATCAAAGCTCCCCTTTGCCCAATCAGGCAAAAGAGAAATCTTTTATTGTATTCAAACAATGTGTCTTCTTTTAAATAATCGGTAACTCCGAAATCTTGTATAAAAGAGAGTTCTTCCACCCTCATTTATTTTAAAAATAATATTTGAAAATAACTTTACATCATTCAAATCAGCGTAGTAATAATCAAAGTATTCGCTTGATCGAAGCATTTTCCATCTTTGACTCACTACCGTCAAAATGATTTCACCAGAAAATATCTCCGGCTTATCCTCCTTAAAAACCCTTATCTGTATTCTTATTTCCTGTCTATTTTTAAGGTTTTGTAATGATATATAATCCATCGTTTCATCACTAAAAAAATACCTTCAATATTCATTTAAAAATAACGCCTCAAATTCTTCAAAACCTATCTTTTTCTTTTTCTATAAGAAGCTTTCGCACATGACTCAAGCACATACTTTCTCTTCAATATTATCTCTTTCGCCTTTTTGTAGCAGTCATTGATAATATTTCTGACCTCTTCATCGATCATGCTTGCGGTTTCTTCGCTATACCCCTTGGTCTGACCAAAGTCTCTTCCTATGAAAATTTCATCACCTTCATTACCGTAATTTACAAGTCCGGCTCTCTCATTCATACCGAAACTCCATCACCATTGCCTTTGCAATCTTTGTTGCCTGCTTTTATGTCTGAACTTGCGCCTGTTGTAATGTCTCCGAAGATGATCTCTTCCGCTATTCTTCCGCCAAGACTTACCATGATATCATTTATCATCTTGGACTTTTGTGTTAAACATCTGATCCTCACCCGGTAGAGGCATGGTATATCCTGCGGCACTCACACCTGTAGGTATAATTGAAATAGTATGCACAGGTCCTACCCCGTCAAGTTCTCTGAAAAGTATAGCATGCCCTGCCTCATGATATGCAGTAATTGCTTTTTCTTTTTCACTTACTATTCTGGATCTCTTTCTCCGTACCGATTCCAACTTTTTATAAATGCTCTGTTTATATCAGATGATGAAACATATGCCTTTCCTTCTCTTGCGGAAAGTATTGCCGATTCATTCATCAAATTTTCAAGATCTGCACCTGTAAATCCCGATGTCTGCCTTGCTACTTCATGTAAGTTTACATCATCACCCAAAGGTTTTGATGAAGCATGTATCTTCAATATTGCTTCTCTGGCCGCCACATCAGGTCTGCCTACAGCAACTTTTTCTGTCAAATCTTCCCGGTCGAAGGAGTGCCGGATCCAAAATGTCTACACGGTTTGTCGCAGCCATAACTATGATGCCCTGATTTCCTCCAAATCCATCCATCTCCACAAGAAGCTGGTTTAGAGTCTGCTCTCTTTCATCATGACTTCCTCCAAGTCCCTGATCCTCTTCTTCTACCCGACTGCATCAATCTCATCTATAAAGATAATACATGGTGCATTTTTTTCTTTGCATCTTCAAAAAGATCTCTGACTCTGCTGGCTCCGACACCCAACAAACATCTCCACAAAAATCGGAACCTGATATCGTAAAGAAAGGTACTCCCGCCTCACCTGCCACCGCCTTGGCTAACAGCGTCTTTTCCGGTTCCGGGAGGTCCCACCAATATAATTCCTTTTGGAATTCTGGCACCAAGTCTTGTGTACTTGCCGGGATCCTTTTAAAAAGTCTACAACTTCAGCCAGTTCTTCCTTTCTCTTCCTCAAGTCCTGCAACCTTTGTAAAAGTTTATATTTGCAGCCTTTACGATTCTTGCTCTGCTCTTTACCGAAAGTTCATCATCTTATTATTGCCGCCACCGCCGCCTGCTGCAATCTTTCCGTTCATATACATGACGAAAAGAACATTACCATAATGGCTGCAAGTAATATCGGCAAATATGGTGTTTGTAAACACGCTCTCTCGGAACATCGTCTAAGATATATGTTATATCCTTAGATTCCATTTTTCTTGATGAAACTCATTTACATCAGATATAAAATAATGTACTTCAGCTTTTTCCGTACTTTATCTTGATTATTGAAGTAAATTATAGCCTCACCTGTAGGAGTCTGTGAATTCTGTCTTATCTCGATCAATCCGATATTATTTTCTTCAATTACGCTGTTAAACTCAGCTGAGTTCAGTTTTGTAATACTGAGCTGATTTCCCATATTAAAATATCAACCATATTATAAGTGCTACAACAAAACAGTAAGAAAAAAACATTCTTACCGGATTATCTGATTTTTTTCATTTTTTTCTCCAATCTGGTCTGAAAGTTCCATAACCCCGATATAAGGAAGGTTTCTGTATCTCTGGTCATAATCAAGTCCGTATCCCGACTACAAACTTATCCTCTATTTCAAAACATACATAGTCTACAGTAACATCCTTTTTCTCTTCTGGAAGGCTTATCTAAAAGAGTACAAAGCTTTATAGACTTCGGTCCTCTCTTCTCCAATATATCAAGAAGATATGACAAAGTATTGCCCGAATCAATAATATCCTCTACCACAAGTACATCTTTACCGGCTATACTGTCGTCAAGATCCTTTATTATCTTTACAACACCTGAGCTTGTGGTTTCAGCACCGTAACTGGAAACACTCATGAAAATCAAGTCTTACATTCAAATCAAGTCTCTTAGCCAGGTCACACATAAACATAACTCCACCCTTTAAGACACAAATAAGTATAAGGTCTCTTCCCTTATAGTCCCTATTAATTCTGCCTGCAATCTCCAAAATCTTTTTGCCGATCTCTTCTTCTGATATAAGTATATCTACCTTCTCTTTCATATCTATCTCCTACTTACTTCCATTTATTTAAAAATATTTTTTTGTATTTTCATCTATCCTGTAGAGTTCTCCCGTTTCTGTCAAGTCCCGACTTCCTCTCCGAAAAATATTTCCAACTCTGAAATATCCCAAAGTATCTCAGAACCCAATCGCCACAACTACATGTTCATGTCTCAAAATTTAGAGGTATCTTTATCATCTGTGAAAAAGTTTTTTTGACAGCTTTTTCTACTGATTTTTATATGTATAAAATCTCCGCTCTCACATCCTCTGAGTACAATATTTTCCTGTCAATGCTTTTTATCATATCATCTTTATTAATAATACTGTTTATACATATAGATTTTCTATTATATTTTTACTATATTTTCAAGGACTTTGTCAAAAATCAAGCCACCTGATATTGCCTGATTTTGGAATGTCATTAATGTTGAAATTATCCAAAAATCTTTGTAGTTTTATTTCAGGTAATACATCTGTATTATTATCCGTAATCCTATCTTCACTGTCAAATCTTATATCTATCATATTCATTGTAGACTTTTATTCCGTATTTTAAATCAAGTTTTTTTCCATTTTCCGCTTTTGCCAGATTCCATATATCCTCGATATGTACCATACCGATATCTTTTGATTCCGAAGCTCTTTATGCTTTAATACCGTTTCTTAGAGTATACCTGATAATATATGTAGCTTATAATATGAGGGTCTCATTCAGTAAGTGCTCTTTGTTAATAAAAATTCATCTTTCACCCTTTGATTTTTAAATTCTTTTCACAAAAATTTTTATAGCTGAAATACTCAAAAATACTCATCTGCCTCAGCCACTATAATAGAGGACTTTATAAAATATTATTTGATCACATTGCTGTTAACCTTTCTTTTTCAAGAATCAGGAAAGACTCTGATTCCTTAAAATATTTCTTGTATAATCATTTCTCCAGATTTGGTACTGTCCGTCATATAATCTATGCTGTTTTTTTTTGCAAAGATAGTCCTCTATCTCATCTCTTGAAAATGCCCAGTAAAGGTCTTATTATATTTGTTTATTTTCTTTACCAAATATCCCCTTTAATCCCCGATATACCGCTTCCCCTTGACAGATTGTGAAGTATGGTTTCCGCATTATCGTTTTTTTATTATGAGCCACTGCAACTCTTAATCTTGCTAAAGATCCATGCCCTCACCCTAAAGCTATATCTTTTTGATACATTTTCAAAATGACTCATATCTCATCTTTCTCCCGGCTTCTTCTTCACTTAGTTTTAGATCTTTTGCAATCCTCGGTATATCATATTGATAGCTGAAAAAAATCAGATATCCCAGTTTTCTCACAGAAATTTCTTTACATAGTCCTCATCACGATCTTGCCTCTTCGCCTCTTATACCATGATTTATATGTACAACAAAAAGCCTTATTTCTAAGGCTTTTTGTATACGACTCAATGTATGCAACAGGCATATGGAATCTGCACCTCCGCTTACACCAAGCACTATTCTATCATTTTTTTCGATCAGATGATTCTCCTCAATGAAATGACTCAAACGTATCTATATCTAACATGTTATTTTTTTCTGCCTTTATAGCAATCTCATCAGGAAAAAAACCAAGTCCCGAGTTTTTTTCTCTTGCCATTTCTATTATATAACTGTCGGTTTGAACATATTTTCTTTGTTCTTCGAGTTTCTTTGCTCTTTCGCCTTCGCTCTCAAGTTCTTCAATTACTTTTTGATTGTAGGGACTCTCTTTTTGCCAATTCCTGCTTTTATGCTGTCTTTACCTTTCAAACCGATAATAATCGCTACAGATATTACTACTCCGGTAACAAAAAAATTATAGCAAATTTATTTTTCCAATATTCCGCTGGCTTTTCTTTTCTTTTTCTCGCCATCAAAAACACTCCTTTTGTAATTACTATAGGGCTCATTTTATTTGAAAACACAAATTTCTAAACAGTTACTATCTTTATAATAGTATCATTCTGTTCTTTTTGCAAGCCTCTATCATCTCAACAGGCCATACACTTGACTGTACTTCTCCTACATGGGCTTTATTAAGCAATAGCATGCAAAGTCTGCTCTGTCCGATACCTCCACCTATTGTATACGGAAGCTCTCCTGCCAAAAGAGCCTTGTGGAATGGCAGATTTTTTCTATCCAGGGCATTTGCAGTCTTTAACTGATATTCCATAGCAGTTTCATCTACTCTGATACCCATACTTGAGATTTCCAATGCACAGTTTAAATTATCAAACCAGAAAAGAATATCTCCATTCAATTCCCAATCATCATAATCGGGTGCTCTACCGTCATGAGGCTTTCCATCACCTAAAGCACCACCGATTTTCTCCACAAAAACACAGCCATGTTCTTTAGCGATAAGATTTTCTCTCTCCTTAGGAGTCTTATCAGGATATCTTTGTCTAAGTTCCTCTGATGTGATAAAGAATATATCATCCGGCAAATGATTCACAGCCTCAGGATATTTATACCACACCTCGTGCTCCATATGCTTGATCACTTTAAAAATGGTTCTTACCGTGTCTTCCAAAACTTCTATAGTTCTGTCTTCTTTTCTTATTACTTTTTCCCAGTCCCATTGATCTACATAGCATGAGTGAAGGTTGTCAAGTTCCTCATCTCTTCTGATGGCATTCATATTTGTATAAAGCCCCTCTCCCGGTGCAAAATTATATTCACCAAGAGCCATTCTCTTCCATTTTGCAAGTGATTGAACAACCTCATATTCTTCATTTGGTACTCCTAAAATATCAAATGATACCGGACGCTCACTACCGCTTTAGATTATCATTCAATCCGCTTGACTTTAGATACAAATAAAGGGTGCTGAAACCCTCTCCAGATTCATCTCTTTTCCGAATTCTTTTTGGAAATGTATCTCTGATATATTTTATCGCTTCCTGCGTCTGTCTTATGCTCAATACAGGGATCATAACCCTTTTGGTAAAATCAATGCCATAAACAACCTCCGATATTTATAAAATTCAAACTATTTGAAAAAGATTTTATGATAGCACTAAGTACACAATATACAAGAGATAATGCAAGAACTTAATAAAAATTCTCCAAAAATAAAAAGACTGCCTTTTGTAGCAGTCTTTAAAAAATTATTCAATTGCAATTTGTCTTCGGCTCCTGCGAGTCTCCTTCTCTTTTAGGTAAAGTGAGTTTTAAAAATACCGTTATTGTATGAAGCCTTGATATCTTCCTCAGTTATTGCTTCTCCTACAAAGAAACTTCTCTGGCATGAACCGAAATCTTCTCTCTCTGCGGATGTATTTACCCTGTTCATTATTTTCATCATTATTTTCTTCATGCTTTGCACTGATTGTAAGATATCCGTCCTTTAAGCTTGCAGTGATGTCTTCCTTATTAAATCCAGGAACCTCTATACTGAGCTCATAGTTTCGTCAACTTCCTTTTACATCTGTCTTCATGCTTGGAGCCTCAAACTTTCTAAAAATCTCTTCCAAAAAAATCATTATTAAAAAAATCATCAAATAAATTGTAACTTCTTCTAGGTACTAACATATCCTTATCTCCTTCTTTAGTATTCATTATAGTTTACAAATAAAACTTTCAATTGATGTTGTTATTTATGTCTTATTTGTTATATGAGTACTATAACACTAATTATTAGCACTGTCAAGCGTTGAGTGCTAATTTTTTTAAAAATTTTTTTATGTAAAAAAACCGGCTCATATTATGAGCCGGTCAAAATCATATCAATATATTATTTCTGTATTGACTTGAAATGCCTCTGTTTGTGATGTCATACCTCTCTAGATGCCAATCTCTATAGAAGAAGCTCCAAAGAAACCGTCAATCTCAGGAACATTCTTTATTACATATGCCGCATCCTCAGGGATCGGCAATAGGGACCACCATGGCAAATTACCATTATCTCAGGATTAACTTCACGACCTGCCTTAATGATCTCACGAATCTTTTTCACAGCAGTCGTCAAGTGTTAAAAGCAGTTTCGGCTCCGATTGATCCCTTTGTTGTGAGTCCCATATGTGCAACTAAAAATATCTGCACCTGCCTCTGCCATAGCCCTTTGCCTGCTCAGGATCAAAAAAACATACGGACATGTTAACATATCAAGCTTTATGTGCTTCTCTAATCATTTCTACTTCGAGTCCATATCCCATTCCTGTTTCTTCAAGATTTGCACGGAACTTTCCGTCTATCAATCCAACTGTTGGGAAGTTTTGCACACCGTTAAACCCTTGATCCTTTAATTGCTTTAAGAAAAGGTCCATTACACGGAAAGGATCGGTTCCGCAAACACCTGCAAGAACAGGAGTGTTCTTTACTATCGGAAGTACTTCAGCACCCATTTCCTGCACAATTTTATTTGCATCACCATAAGCCAGTAATCCTGATAAAGATCCTCTACCTGCCATTCTGAAAACGTCCTGAGTTATAGATGATCAGCATGTCAGCTCCACCCTTTTTCACTGCACTTTGCTGTAATACCTGTTCCGGCACCAACACCTACAAGAATCTTTCCGGTTGCTACCTCGGATTTAAACTTGTCCATAATTTCTTTTCTTGACTGTCTGTTCATATTTATTTCTCCTTTAATTATATATTTTATACTTCCAACATCTCTAATAAGTTCTTCTGCGGCTCTTTTGTGCAAAAAGCTTTATCATTTATATTATTATCCATCTCGACTATATTAACTTTATCTGTGTCGATATTATTTTTTAATGTATCAAACAAAGCTTCATCCTCTTTACTTCCATAAAAAGGCTGACCCGGTGCATCAATCATTGATACTCCTTTTAACGGCAGTATCAATACGGTCTTGCCAAAAGATGCATTTAATTTTTTTCCGCAATCTTTTGACCGAATTTTATATTTTCTTCCACTGTAGTCCCTCATCAAGAGTGACTGTCGGATTATGTTTATATAAATTACGATCTTTAAATTTCTCAGGAATAGTATCAATCGGTCCGAAGTTTACCATATCAAGTGCACCAACAGAAACAACCTGTGGAACATGATTTCTTCCTGCCGCTTCCAATCTGTTAGGTCCGGCACCAAGTACTCCTCCAACTATTTCATCACACCACTCTGTTGTTGTAATATCCAGTACTCCTTTGAAAAATCCTGCATCTATCAGGGATTCCATAGTCTTTTCCACCTGTTCCTGTTGCATGGAAACACAAGAACTTCATAACCACGCTCTTCCAAAATACTCCTTTGGCAAAATCTACGCATGGAGTAGTTACTCCAAACATTGTAGCGGCAATCAAAGGCTTTTTCATCTTCCTCAACTTTTTTTGATCTTATCCGCCATTCCCACCATTCCTGCAATGGCAAGTACTGCATTTGTGAATATTGTTTTTGAAATTTTATTCAGACCTGCAACATCTACTATTGATGGCATCATTATTATGTCGCTTGTTCCCACATACTGAGATACATTTCCGGAAGCCATGGTGGAAACCATCATTTTAGGTACCCCGATAGGTAAGGCTCTCATTGCAGGTGTTACAAGTGATGTTCCTCCGGAACCTCCAAATGAGATAATACCGTCAAACTTCCCTTCGGCATAAAGCCTTGGGATCAACAGCTCCATTCCCTTTGATAAAGCTTCTGTGGCCATTGCCCTATCTCTTCTTGAGACAATATCGTCAATATCATAACCTGCTTCTTTTGCAATTTCTTTATTTGATACATCAACCTCAATCTCAGAATTAAATACGCCTGTATTTATCATATATGTCTTTAATCCGAGCTCTTCTATCAACTCTTTGACATACAAAAATTCTTTTCCTTTAGTATCAAATGTTCCTGCTACAGCGATAGTTTTCATCTAACCTTTATACTCCTTTCTTCTTAGACTTGTTACGATTCCCTATAAATAATCATGCTTTAATAATACCCTAAATACAAAAAAATTAAATGTCATTATTTTTATGTTTTTATTGTGTTTATTTTATATTATAATTGTATTTTTATATATTAAAACCTTGTTCTTATATTATCTTTCATAATATAAGAACAAAAAAACAACCCCTTATCAATATTGAAAGAGATTGTTCATCATAATATTATTTATTTTGTTTACGATATATTTCCGGAGAAACTCCTATATACTTCTTAAAAATTTTGGTAAATTGAACATAATCCGTATAGCCCACCGACATACCTATTTCTTTACAGGAAGTTTTCCCTTTTTTCAAGAGTTTTTTAGCTTTATTGAGCCTAAACCAAATCAAATATTCTGTAAATGACATACCCGTATCTTTTTTGAATCTTATACTGTAATAAGTTGGTGATATATGCGCCACCAAAGCCAAATCTCTAAGTTGAATAACTTCCATGTAGTGCTCTTCAATATATCTTTTTGCCATCTCGGTATAATCCGTCGTATTTAAATTTCCGTCTATAGCTTTTACAAACAAGTCCTCACTGTTAAACTCTCCATAACTTTTAAAGGCCTTTGTTGTATTATGAATCGCCCTTTCTATAGGTATTCTCTCAAATGTAGATCCACCTATATATCCCTGACAGCTCGTATTTTGATACATATACCTCATATCTATAGGTGTACTTGCTGGGTCCCTGAATAGATCATTCTTATAATGTCTTTACTTTTTGACTCACAAACTTTAAATATATCTTCTGCCAGTCTATGAGCATCATATAATGACAAAGATCTCTTTGCTCCCAAAAAACCACCCTTTGTAAGCCCAAGGTGAACACATATAGCATCAGCTCCGGCATCTATCATTCTCTTTGCCTCATATTCTGTAGTTACAAAGGCCACCGTAAACAAATCAAAGTAATTAGCAAGCTTTATTGCCTCAATCTCTTTTTCAAAAGAAGTGCCCTCCTCCTCCAATGCCTCACGAAACTTCCCGTCTATCAAAGCCAATGTGGGGAAATTGACAACACCCGCAAATCCGCTCATTTTTATTTTCTTGATGTATTCGTATAGGTTTATTTCCGGATCTGATGCCAATACTCCAAATAATATGGGGATGTTTTTTATAATAGGCAACAGTTCTCTTGTACCCAATTCCATAACAATATCATTACTGTTACCATAGCATAAATAGCTTGCATAAGAACTTCTTCCGGTAATACGATATTTTCCGGCACTGAGAGCCATTATAAAGTCTACTCCTCCCATGGCGACATATTTAGCTGTCATGCCCGATCCCAGAGCCGCTCCGATAATATGACCGTTTACATTTGATTTGTGCATGCAACATCTTTTTTTATTGTTTCTCTATCCAATGTTTTTTTATGTCCCCCATGCTGTTTATATTTCTTACTTTGTTTTATTATAAATACATATAAAACAAATATCAAATCTATTCAACAAAAACTTTCTCTTAAACCTTGACATTCCACTTAGAATATCCTAAAATTATATTCGCGTTTAGATTGAACTGTCCGTGTCCAGGCTTCAATATAAACTTTTTCAAAAGTAAAAATTTTAATTCAACAAAAAAAGTTATTTATTTATTGGAGGTAAATGTGGCTAATATCAAATCAGCAAAGAAGAGAATTCAAGTTGCTTTTAGTTAGAACTGAGAGAAATAAGTCTATCAGATCAAAAGTAAAGACTGCTATTAAGAAAGTTGACAGTGCTGTTGCAGCAAATGACAAGAAGCTTGCACAGGAGAACCTTAAGAATGCTATCGTTGAGATTACAAAGGCAGCATCAAAGGGTGTATATCACAAGAACAATGCATCTCGTAAGGTTGCAAGACTTTCAAAGGCTGTTGATAGTATCAATGCATAAAACAAACTCCAATGACCGTCATCATTGAGTTTTTTATTTCACCTGCCGATTTTAGCAGGTGATTTTTTATCTGCTTATAATCATTTTACAAATCTTATTTCCTTGACTTGAGAATTTCTCCTCATATTCCGTCATTATATTTCCTTCAGATTCTTTTTCCGAATGAAAATCAAAGCTGCAAAAATCAAGTTTCCACTTTGAATCCTTTACCACATCCAAAGAATATTCAAATAACCCTATATTATCAGTCTTTAAATTCTATTACACCGTCCTTTTTCAATATAATATCGTATACATTTAAAAAATCCAGTGATGTAAGTCTTCTGTTTGCATGTCTGTCCTTCGGCCATGGATCGGAAAAATTAAGAAATATTTTATCCACCTCTCCTGCCTCAAATATCTCTGAGAGTTTCTTTGCATCTGCACATAGAAACCTTAGATTTATCTATACTCTTCTCTTTTTCAAGATTTCTTTTTTTCTCTGTATTGCTTTCATCAATACACTCTCATACTTTTCTATACCTATAAAGTTTATATTCGGATGTGTTATCGCCATATTTCTGATAAACTGTCCCTTGCCCATTCCTATCTCTATCTGTAAAGGTCTTTTTCTCCTCAAAAGATATCCTGTATACTTCCCTTTAATTCTATTGCTTTATCTTCTCTGATGCATTCCTTTGCATCTGTTATAAAGTCCTCACAGCCCTTTATATGTCTAAGTCTCATTATTACTACCCCATTTCCTATATAGCAATTTAGTATACATTATATCCGATAAAAAAAGCAACAGGCATTTAACCTGTTGCTTATAAAATAACTTATTGTTCTGTAGTTTCTCTCTTTCCAAGAGTTATTGTTACAGTCTTTTCGACATAGTTACCGCTTTCATCCAATCTTTGAACGGTCAAATCCACTGTTTTTCCACTCTCATAGTATGTAAGCATATTTTTGAGGCTTTCCATGGATCTTACACTCTGCCCGTCAAATTTTGTTATGATATCCTTGGCCTTTAAGTCTGAAGAAGCTGCCGCTCCACCTTCTACAACCTTGTAAACATATATACCCTGCGGCATATCATATGCCTTGGCCATTTCTTCATCTATATCCTTACCCTGTATTCCAAGATATCCCTGATTCTCTGCCGCAACAACCGTTCTGGTTTCTTTGCTTGAAAGTTCAGCTATAAGATCCTTTACTGCAGAAATAGGTATGGCATATCCCATTCCTTCAACATCGGTATCTGAATATTTTGCTGAATTTATACCGATGACTTCACCCTTCATATTAAGGAGTGCACCACCTGAGTTTCCGGGATTTATGGCGGCATCTGTTTGAAGAAGATTTCTTGATGTACTCCCTCAGTCTTTACTTCTCTGTTTAATGCCGAGATATAACCTACAGTTACAGACTGTCCGTATCCAAGTGCATTACCTATGGCAACCACTCCCTGTCCAACCTTAATATCATTTGAGTCGCCTATATTTGCAATACTTATCTTTGACAATGTATCCTCTGAGAGATCTGAAAGCTTTATAGCCACAACGGCAACATCATTGTCACTGTCTCCGCCCTTTACGGAGGCTGCAGCCTTTGTTCCGTCATTAAATTCAACTTCCAGACTGTCGGTATCTGCAATAACATGATTGTTTGTCACTACCAAAGAGTTCTGTATCTGTCTTTTCCGACTATAATACCTGAACCGCTTGACTGTGCCTCATAGCTTTGTGTTCCGAAGAAGCTGTTCTGTGTAATCTCAGCTTTACCGTAGATAGCTACGACTGAAGGCATAGCCTTTATCTACAATTGTAGACACATCCATAGTGCTTGAAAGATTTGTTGCAGGTGCTGCAGTGCTTTCACTGTCGCTCTTAGTATCGGTTTTGATTTCCTATAATTATATTTGTCTTTAGTTTCTACATTGCTTGAAATATAGCTGTTTGCAACGGTATTTACACCTACCATTACTCCACCGGCAACAAGTCCGAATACTGCGGCGCTTGCTACAAGACCAACCAGCCTTTACCTACTTTTTGACTTTCTTTCGCTCCTTACCCTTACCTTGGACTTTTTTTGAGGCTGTGCGGTAAGAGACCCTTGCTCGTACATCTTCTGACTGAGTTCCTCTATAAGTTTCTCTACTATTTCCCTTCAATGTTTGCATTATTATTCACCTCATCATTTGTATTTGTTTTGTCTAAACTTACTGTATTAATGCTCTACTGTCGGACTCTGTCTCATTTTTGGCTATACTTTTCTGCAGCCCTTTTGCAAGACTGTCTGTGTGTCTTTTTATAATACTGTCTATGTCCTTTTTGCTCAGACTGAGTATCAATACCGATTTCATCTGCAGTATTTGTATTTGACAATCTCAGTCGTGTTCTCTGTGTTTTAGTTGCTCCTGTATTGTTTTATCTCATTGTCAAATTCATCTCTATCAAATCCCATATTCTTATCTCGCACAATCTACGTGCGCTCCTTTCATGTATTAAAAAAAGCATTGGTAGCTTTCACTCTATGGTTTTATAGTCTACCAATGCTTTGTGTCTAATTTGTGTCTCAAAGTTAGTTTTAAATTTGTGTTTTTTTATTCAGGTTTTTGCTTCCACAGTCTGTGAAACTGTACTGCCGGGTCCCACTACATTCGGTGCAGGTGCTACAGTCTCTTCTTTTGCACCGGTGGTCAAAGGTTCCACTGTAGATTCTTTTAGGACTCTTTGCCTGACTTTGTCTGGGCTTGAGTTGCCTCTCAGGGTCCAATTGATTTCTTAGTCTGTGCCTGAGTTGTTTCACCCGGTCCATTTGATTTTTCTTGGGCTGAGCTTCGCTACTTGCAGCTGAAGTCTCTCCGGGTCCGTTTACCTTCTTTTAGTCTGAGTTTCAGATGTAGTGTTTTTCTTATTCTGAGCCTCAGTTGATGAAGTTATAATCTCTACATTTGATCCCTTTTGAGGCCTGTGTGGTCTCTCCCGGGTCCCTACATTTACTCCTGTTTTTTTGAGTGCTTGTGGTCTTATCTCTTTCAGACGTACTTTCCCTTTCTCTGTAGGCTTTAATATAGTACTTATTTCCATTACCGTCGGTGTAGTAATCATTTTCTTCATCTTTATCTATCCAAACGGTTTCACCTTCTTTATCAAGCTGATAATATCTTCCGTTATTGTCTATATAAATATCCACTCTTTTTAGTCTCGGCTTCAGTGGTAGATTTCTTCCTGCTCCTTGTTTCTTTCATCATCTTCATCGTCGTTATTTTTATTTCGACTTATATCCGCCACTGGTCTTGACTCGCTTTTATACTGTCACCGTCTTTTATAAACTCCTGTATCGGATGAAATCCTGTCACTGTAGGCCTTTACCTTTTGCGGAAACTTCATAATTTTCATCACCGAAGAGATATTTATGAAGTTCCAATACATTGCTTTCAAGGTTTACGGAACTACTATAAATCCCTTTAGTACCGAGAGTCATATCATCCAAATTCAAAAACGGAAAACCTGCAGTATCTTTTTAAGTTATATTTTCCGAAATCATTTATTACATCAAGTCCGTCCTGCCATGTAAGATTTGTAGCTACCATGGAAAGCATATTTCCAAGCAAAGATCATTCAAAAGTCTTAAGGTCTGCCTTCTTTGCCTTCTCAAAAGCAAGTTCAATAACTTTTCTCTGTCTTTCCGTTCTCTGGTAATCTGTGTCCATATATCTAAGTCTTGCATATGCGACAGCCTGAACACCGTCCAAATGCTGCATGTCCCGGAGCCTTTAACTGTACAGAACCTATTCCTGTTCCCTTTACCGTTTCTGTAATATAAGAGTTTATATATTTAAACTCCGGCTTTGTAACTTCTATATCTACACCGCCCAAAATATTTATTGCTGTTGCAACAGCCTTCCAGTTGAATGTAACATAGTCTGTGATATTAAGGTCTAAACTGTCGTTTAGCATTTTTACCGCTCTTGCAGGTCCACCATAGCTATATGCATGAGTAGCCTTTCTGGAATGAATTCTTCCCCACATCAAGGTATGTATCTCTGTACACTGATACAAGCTTAATATCTCCTGTGGCCTGATCTATTGAACATATAATTATGACATCGGATCTGTTTCCTTTTTCCGACACTGTTGTCTCTGGAGTCTACACCGAATAATGCAATATTTCTATATCCTCTCATCTCCTGCAGCTTTTTTTCCGACAATCCGGTATTTGCAACCTCTTCCACATCATAATCCGGTCGTTTGGATTTTAGAATATTGTTTCGAGCGCATAAGCATATGCAAATATAACGCCCAGAACAAACATTTCAGCTATAAGCATTGTAATGAAAAAAAGCAACTTTTTGATTTTTTTCTTTTCTTCTGGACTTCTTTTTTTCTTCGCTCATTATGATCCTCCTGCTAATAAGCATTCTTGTTGATAAATCCCTTTAAATATCGTCAAAAACATTATCTTGAAATCAAAACCTAAAGTCCAGTTTTTCAATATAATATAAAGTCATGGTCTATCCTCTTTCTGTATTGAAGTATCCCTCTAAAACCATTCACCTGTGCCCAGCCCGTAAGCCCCGGTCTAACCTGATGTTTTTATCATATAATGCGGTATTTCTTCCTTGAACTTTTTCCACATAGAAAGGTCTCTCCGGTCTTGGCCCTACAAGTGACATATCACCTTTTAAAATATTGAAAAACTGAGGCATCTCGTCAATACTTGTCTTTCTTATAAACCTGCCTATTTTGGTGACTCTCGGATCATTTGGTGTAGTCCATTTTGACTTTTCCTCTGATGCCTTTTTGTACCGCCATTGATCGGAATTTATACATTTTAAAAAGGTTTATTATGTAAACCTACTCTTTCTTGAGCATATATTATCGGTCCACCATCTGTCAGCTTTACCAGTATTGCGGCAATCAACATCCATGGTGAAAACAGTATTATACCAAATAATGCCCCAAATATGTCAACAATTCTTTTTATGTATGCATTATGCAATTCTGTAAGCGGGACATGTCTGATATTTATAACAGGCAGTCCCTGTAAAGTCCTCTATATATGGAATAGTTGGAATAAAAATTATTGTAATCAGGTATAAACTTTTGTATGAACACCTGATTTCTCACAGTCATTTACTATCGCTTCCAAATGTTCATATTCTTTTATACTAAGAGTTATTGCTATTTCATCAAGCACATTCATCTCTAAGATCATATGAAGATTCGGTATGGTTCCTATTACCTTTACACCATTATAGCTGAATCCTCTTTCTTTATTGTCATCTAAGATACCCCTGATATTATATCCCCACTCCGGATTTTGCTTTACTCTGTCTATATATCCTTCCGCAGCTCTGGAATATCCAATCAACAAAATATGTTTCTGATTATATCCCTTTTGTCTTATATTCATCAAGAAAATTCGTATCGAAGTTCTCTCAACTACCATAAGTACATTTGCCAGAATATAGAAAATAATTACCAATCTTCTTGAGAAGTGGTGCATGTTCATATTCTTTACCACCCAAATAGAGTGTCAAATGTAAATATCAACCATCCTATGGAATTAGCTTTGAAATATATTTAGCTATCTCACTTCTTCTTCCCGAAACTCTCTTAGGAGTATACAGTTCAAAAAATTCATAGAGTATCAAAAACCCGGGTATAATTATTATCAGAGCGCTAAAATACTCCTGTGCCGACAATGCAAGGACGGCATCATCATTATAATACATTATAAGATAAGCTATCAAATAACTTAAAAAAATATAACCAGAGCATCTAGAAGTATATGTAGTCTGTTTAATCTCTTCTGGTTTTCTTTAATCATATATTGCTCCATATCGCAATCTTATGCGATAGACTTCTATTTCATTAGTCGTAAAAATCATATACCAATTTTACAACTAAACGCAAAATCATTTCATTACATTTTGCTTAATCTTTAGTAACAGTTCTCAGCTACTGTGTCTTTTTATAAATCTATACACATATTCAAATGTGCCGGCTATTATTTCACCTTCAAGAGCCAATATATCTGTTTTTTTGATCTCCGAAAAATCAACCCTTTCACACTCTCCCAGATTCTTAAATCCTTCTTTAAGTCCGCTTATATAGTCTGTTAGAAATCCCTTTTTGAAGAAAAAAATGCCGTTTTAATCACAGTTCCCAAGAAAAGTGGAAAAGCATTAAATGCTATCTGCAAATTTGTCATATTTTTGTAAACAAGATAAATATTATTTCTTGCCGCAAGTCTTACCTTAAATGAATTGTATTTTGATCCTGAAGTAGCACTTCCAAGATGGTATACCTTAGCCCTTGGCTCAAAACCTATAATATATCCCCTAAGTCTGGCTCTGAAACTTAAGTCCATATCCTCCAAATAGGCAAAAATGCATTTCATCAAAATAACCCTATTTCATCTAAGATACTCTTTCCTGTATATACTTGCACCCTGCACAGGCTGAAAAATACAGCTCTTCTTTTTTTCGTAAAATCCGCTACCTTTTCTCCAACTCCTATCTGATATCCCCATCCAAGAAGCGAATATCCGTCTCCGGCGTCATCCACAATTTCCTTATCATGAGCATTTATCATCAAAGGATTAACGGCAAATATTCTATCCGACTTTTCTATTGCATCAACAAGCATTTCCACATAATCCGGAAATACTTCGGTATCATTGTTCAACAAAATAACATATTTACTGTCACAGGCTGCAAGTCCTACATTTACTCCACCCTGCAAAGCCAAGGTTTCTCATCCAGATAAATCACTTTTACATTCAGATTACTTTCATAACTTTCAAGATCTCTCAGATAATCTACAGACTCATCCTTTTCGAGCCGTTGTCTACCACCAAATATCAAAGTTTTTATAAGTTTGATTCTGAGTGATTCAATACAATCTTTATGAATTTTATACCGTTATAATTCGGTATTATTATTGTCACTTTACTCATCTTTCTCCAGGATACCTACAGGTATTTCTTTATTCTTTCTCATCAATAAAAGGTTCACCGATTTTTTCATTCAACAAATCTCTGAGTGCAAAATTTGACTTACGAAGTGTAAGATTAGGATTGTAATACGGATCTCCCTTTGCCAGTATTTCAGGCCATCTCTTCATAAATGTAGCAGTTTCTCTGTTAAATCTTTCAACCTTCTCAGGACTGTCCTCAAGTCCTCTAGACTTTGATTCATAATGATAGAAAAGCGCATAAGGATTGTAAACTACCAGATAGTTCTTCTCCCTTACCTTCATGCAAAAATCAATATCATTAAATGCAACAGCCAGATCTTCACTGAATCCGCCTACCTCTTCAAATACAGATTTCTTTGTTATAAGTGCCGCGGCTGTTACAGCTGAATAATCCTGCAAAGTAAGTGCCCTGTGGAAATAACTGTTTTCCACCTCTGAAAGTCCTATAAATGTATGACCTGCCACACCTCCAAAACCTATAACCACACCTGCATGCTGTATAGTATCGTCATTGTAGAGAAGTCTGGCACCTACTATGCCAACATCCTTCCTTACAGCATACCACATCATCTCTTCTATGGAAGTAGGATTTATAAGTTCTATATCATTATTTAAGAAGAAAAGATATTCACCGTTTGCAAAGTTTACACCGAAAGTTATTGATAAGAGAATAGTTAAATTCTCTCTCCCAACGCACAACCTTTACATTCTCAAACTCTTTTTGAATCTTATCATAGTACTCAAAAGTCTTTTTGTCGGTAGAGTTATTTTCCACAACAATGAACTCAATATTCTTATAGCTGCTCTTTGTCATAATTGAGCGAATTGCCAAGTCAAGATCTTCTCTGTGATCTTTGTTTGGAATAATTATAGAAAGTAAGGGCTTATCTTCCATAATAAAGTACTTATGATAAATACCGTAGTCCACACCCTTATCTATCTTTTCTATAGGCAATGAATTTCCCACTCTCTCAATATGTGCCTTTATAGCTCTTGCACCCGCTTCAAATGCATATAATTTACTTTGTGGATTTGATGCAGTGGAGTTCATATGACATCTCCAATGGTATAAAACCTTTGGTATATGTACTATCTTCTTTGCGTTCTCAGTCACTCTGAATATAAAATCATAGTCTTGCGCACCGTCAAATGCCGCATCAAACATTCCGGCTATACAAATGAGTTCCTTCTTTACTACAAAGAGATGGCAGATATAATTCACACTCTCCAATAAGTCGATATTAAAATCAGGCTTAAAATGAGGATCAAATAATGAACCACCGTCCATATCAAGCTTATCCTCGTCAGAGTATAAGCAGTCACAGTTCTCTTCATTTATTGCCTTTGCACATTCATACAATGCATTTTCGGTAATAACATCATCATGATCTGCAAGTACTATATAATCACCGCTTGCCATCTTAAGTGCTTCATTTGTATTTCCTGCAATACCTAAGTTTTTCCCAAGCTTATTGTATTTTATCTTGCTTCCTATGTTTTTTTCTTCTATATATTTTTTTACAAATTCCTCTTTATCCTTACCGTTCTCACTTCCGTCAGCCAGGCAAACCTCAAAGTTTGTATAAGTCTGTGCAAGAATTGAGTCAAGCAACTCTCTGAGGAAATTGTTGGGAGTCGCATAAAGAGGTACTAACTATCGAAAATACAGGGTGAATACTCAAATTTTTCTGCTCTTTGTGCATCCAACTCTTCCTTTGTAGGCTTGGTCTTTTCATACCATTCAGTGTACTCATAATCATTGTCCATGCCCTGTATTTTACTCTTTGACTTTCTGATAAGAGCTCTAAGACCGTTCTTTTTCATGAAATTAAAAGCCACCCTTACAGTTTCCATATTGCAAAGGTCTTTAAGCTTTTCCATTCTTTTATATGCTACACTTGAGCGCTTATATATAAGCTCCTCATTGTATTTTATCTTTTTCTTTTGATTGTCAATCGCTATCTCAAAGGTAATAATCCTCACCTCTTTTATAATCAAATTTGATATCAAAATCCATAATCTTCATCATATACTTTCCCAAAATACACCTGACTTACATCATCTCTTCTGGTCTTAACATATTTGAAGTCAACACTTTCCATTTTGCTGTTATATACATGAAAAGCAGGCTGTGAACCGGGTTTCTTTACCCTACTACCCAACCGTTTAAAGTGATATAATTCTCGCGTATGCGAACATAATCCACCTTATATTTCATAAAGTATTATTCCTTTTTTATAATATTCTCTGCCTGTTTTTCAGAGCTTCTATTCATCAAAATTGATTCTTTCCTCTTCCACAACCAATGGTCTCTTCATTACTCTCTGGTTGATGGTGAGTATATACTCTCCTATAAGTCCGATAAAGAATATCTGTATTGAACCGAGGAAAAGCATTCCTATAAGAATAGGAGCCATACCTGCCGGAAATCTGTCCCAGTATACCAGTTTTAAAATCAAATATATTACCGCAATGATCATTGATATACCCTGAAAGTATAACACCGGCAAATGTTGCAAGTCGCAGTCCCTACCTTGGTATATGCCGTAATTGACAGCATAGCCGCATCATAAAGTCTGTATAAATTATTGCTGGTAATTCCAGCTCTTCTTTGAGGTTGTTCATATGGAATTTCTTTCCTTCTAAATCCCAAGCTCAGCAACTATTCCTCTGAGGAAAGGAACAGGATCGTCCAAATTTCTCATGACATTTATAAATGCCTTATCATACAGTCCGAAACCTGTAAAATGCTCTATCTGCTCTACCTCTGAGAGTTTCTTTGATAGTTTTGTAATACAAGCTTCTAAGATGATACATTATCTTATTTTCCTGACTGGACTTCTTGATACCGATAGCTATTTTATAGCCCTCTTCCCAGGCTTTTACATATTTTGGTATCATCTCCACCGGATCTTGAAAATCGGCAGCCATCAACACCGTAGCATCTCCGGTACTTTGCAACATTCCGTAATAAGGTGAATTAAACTGTCCGAAATTTTTAGCATTAAATATCCCTTTAATACCCTTATCCGAATTACAAAGCTCCCTTTATCAACTTTCTCGTATCTGTCTTTTTGAATCATTATCAATAAAAATAATTTCATACTCATATGATGAAAGATTTTTCTTAAATTCTTCTCTTATGGCATCTGCCATAGGTACCACATTTTCCTCTTCATTAAAGCAGGGTACCACTATACTTATTTTCTTCATTCTACCATCCCGTAAGTATCATTGTCTTTATAACAGTATTGCCCTTATCTCTCATAAGTTCAAGAGCCGTCTTTACATTTTCAAAGCCTTCAAATGTATGTGTAATCAGTTTTTCCGGTTCAAATCTTTTATATTTTACCATGGAAAGAAGTCTTTCCATCCTGACTCTACCGCCTTTTCCAAGCTCCATATATACGCTTTTACCGGACATACCTCTTCCTGAGGAAAAACTTAGGTATCTCCATACTGCCGTCACCTGTGAAAAGCTTCAAATTTACAACCTTTCCGACACCATATCTTACCATATCTATAGCATCTGAAAAAGTCTTATCATTTCCTCCGGCTATGATTACCACATCTGCTCCCTTGCCATTTGTTGCTTTAAGAACATATTCTGTAATATTTTCATTCTTATATGATATAACTTCACTTGCTCCGTACTCATACGCCAAAGGTACGCTTGCTCCTCGGCTTCCTACCGCAATGATCCTTCCGGCACCACGAAGTGCCGCACCACATACTGCCATAAGCCCTACGCCACCGATTCCAAGCACGACAACTGTATCTCCGAAATTGACCCTTTCGGCACCTGTGAAACCTGTGGTTGCCATATCCGTGCACATAAGTCCGCTACCAAGGCTCACACCTTCCGGTAAAAGAGCCAAGTTTAAATCCGCATCAGCCACTTCAAATTCTCTTGCAAAAACTCCCGGTGTACTTCTTCCTAAAGTATTTGCACTGAAATTTGCACCTGCATGCAAAAAATTTCCGTCCTGTATATCTTTGTCATGAAAGTTTGGAGTCATAGAAGGAACCACAACTATATCTCCTACTTTGAAGTCTCTGACATTTTCACCTATCTTTAAAACCCTGGCCACAGCCTCATGCCCCAAAATAAGATTATCAGGTTTCTTTGATCCGGATCCGTATACGGTATTTACATCAGATGTACAAACCGATATTGACAAAGGTGTCAATATAGCATTATATGGTCCTGTAAGCTTAGGGCTTGGTAAATCTATAATACTTGCCTCGTTTCTTCTTATAAGCGCAAACGCTTCCATGGTATATCCTTTCAATAATATTTCTTACCTAATTATATATCTTAAATGCAAATGGAACAATAGTGTTAATATAAACAAAAAATGCTTATACCGATATCATAAGAAGAAATCTTTCAATAGCGGTATAAGCATCTTTTTCGTTCTTTTAAACTTATCAAAATTCTCACTAATTATCTTTTGTCACCGACAAAAAATACTGCAACTGTTCCGGGACCGGTGTGTGCTCCAATAATATGGCCTATTTCTTTCACCTCAACATTTCCCTTTAAATTCGGGAAAACGAGCCTCAAGCATACTTGCCAACTTATTTGCTTCTTTTTCTGAATCTGCATGGCTGATAAAACATTTTCCTGTATATCTCGTTTCCATCAACGGCCTGTGTTTCCATTCTTGAAACAATAGCTTCCATGGTCTTTTTTTCTTGGTCTTTCACTTTTTCAATAACCACTAACTTGCCTTCTCCGTCTACACACATAAGCGGACAGAAATTCAATGTCTTTCCAATCTTAAATGTAAAATTGGTCAGGCTGTCTTCTCTTAAGTAGGTAGTCAAATCTGTAGAAAAGAACCAATGATTGATATACTTTTTAGAGTTCTCCGCATAGCTTTTCAGCTTGTCAATAGGCATTCCCTCGTCCCTTTTGTCTGCTAAGATATCTACCAATAGGCCCATACCGGCTGATGCAGACAAAGAGTCTACTACATATACTTGTCTTTCAGGATAATCCCCTTTAAGTTCCTTAACTGCTGCCATCGCTGATAGATACGAGTCGGATATACTTGATGATAAACAAATATGCAATACATCCTTACCATCTTCCAAGAACTTCTTAAAGTATTCCTTGTATTCTGCCATGTCGATTTGACTTGTTGTCGGAATTTCACCATTTCTCATTCTATCGTAGAAATCCGACAAAGGCACGCTCTCTCCCATACTTTCATCATATGTTTTACCACCTATGGTATATTTACAATCTATATGATGAATATCCCTACTAGAGTAATACCCGTTAGTCATATCTGCGGTGGAGCTGCATGATAGAAATATAGTCCTCCATGACTATACCTCCTAACGTTTTTTGTGACCCAACCAAATGGAATTTGATACCAAAGCAACTTTTACGTCCCTTTAAAAATGCTCTGATATAAGGACCGGCCAATCCTTTTTTTCTGTCTTTACATATCAAGTCAATCTAATGTCAATTTGCAAATTCTCCTGCAACTCTATAATAACATACTTTTTAGGCCATTTTTTTCAATATTTTTATTGTTTGATTTATATTTTTTTATGCGATTTTTTTATTCGCAAAAAGATTTTAAAAAAAGTAATTTTACTATATAAACATATATATTAGATATATTTGTTCAATATGGAAAATTATAGTTCAGCTATTAAACAATTATACAATCTGCTATATCATATTGAAAGAATATCAATGATAGACTGCAATGCTTCTAAACTTCCATTGTCCCTTATCTTGTAAAAACAGATGTTCCATAGTCTTTTTTTCCTCCAATTCTGGCCATCTCTTTTTCAAGATTTTCTGTCGCATCTGAAAAATATCTTTAAATTTTTCCTGAAACAATGCCCATTTTCAAAAAACTTCTCCACACCTTCTTCTACCATGCAAGGGTGCTTTTTTTCAATGCTCATTTTCTTCTTTTTCATTATTTTCATCTGCAAACTTTTTCATATCATCCATATTGTAATAATATATATTGTCAAGTTTACTTACTCTTTCATCAATGTCACATGGAACAGCCAGATCAATAAATACTTTTTTTACTTCCGGGTACAATATTCTCCTGAATATGCTCCTTAGTCAGCGTAAAATGCGGTCCGCTTGTAGCCGAAACTATAACATCAGCATTCTTTATATAATCATATCTGTCATTATATTCTATAATGCTTACCCTATCCATTGCATTTGGAGACATATCTATATTATGTCTTCTTCTTGTGACATATATTTGTGAAAAAGTCATAGCTTAGTGCATTTTTTTAATACTATATCTCCTATTTTTTTCCGGATGCACCTATTACAAGTATATTTTTTCCTGAAAACGAATTAAGAACATCCTTTGCCGCTTTCAGTGCCAATGTAGCTGTGGATACTCCTGATTTTGAAATCATAGTTTCAGTTTTTATCTTCTTTGCCTCAGTAACGGCATCTCTGAATAATGTATTGAGATATAAATGTGCAGTATCACATTCTCTTGCAAATTCAATTGCATCCTTTACCTGCCCAAGTATCTGGTCTTCACCTATAAGCATTGAATCCAGACCTGCACTAACCTTATACAGATGAGATACTGCACTCTTTCCGGTAAAAAAAGTAAATAGTCTCTGATATTCTCTATATTTATACCTATTATCTCTTCACATTTTTCCAAAATGATATTTATTATACTGCTTGTACTCCTGTCATTTCCCGTACTTACATATATTTCAGTTCTGTTGCATGTGATAAGTACTGCAGCTTCATCTATCAGTTCTTCACTACATAAGGATTTTAAGAGCCTTTTTTTATCCTCATTACCAAAGGCAAAGTATTCTCTTATCTTTTGAGGCGTATTTCTAAAGCTTAAGCTTAGGAGTAAAATCATTCTTTTCCCCCAAACTCGGCTATCACATCCAAAGTTTTTATAATATCGTCCATACTGTGTGCATTGGATATAAATGCCGCCTCAAATTGACTTGGAGCCACATATATACCACGGTCTCTTAAAAAGCTGTAATAACTTGCATATTTGTCAAGATCACAGCTTAACACATCCTCATAACATTCCACTTTCTTGGATGTGAAAAATACAGATAAAAGAGAGCCTACTCTGTTTATATGTACTTTTTTCTCTCCCTCATTCATTATCTTTTCAATACCGTCAGCTAAAAGTCTTGCGCTCTCATCTATATGAATATAAATCTCAGGATTTTGGAACAATACTTCAAGAGTTGCAATACCGGCTGTTGTTGCTATAGGATTTCCACTAAGAGTACCCGCCTGATATACATCTCCGAGAGGACTGATATGCGCCATTATTTCTTTCTTTCCACCATAAGCCGCAAGTGGCATACCTCCACCTACTATCTTGCCTATAGTAATCAAATCAGGTTTTATTCCAAAGTATTCACAGGCTCCTCCCTTTGCCAGTCTAAATCCTGTTATTACTTCATCAAATATTAAAAGAGCATTATTCTTTTTTGTGATCTCTCTAAGAAATTCCAGGAATCCGTCCTTTGGAGGAATAACACCCATATTTGCAGCTACAGGCTCAACGATAACCGCCGCAATCTTGCCATTATATTTATCAAATAATGCTTTGACGCTTTCTTTATCATTAAACTCTGCTACAACAGTATTTTTTGCATAATCATTAGGTACTCCACCACTTGAAGAAATTGCCTCTGTAAGCACACCGCTTCCGGCTTTAACCAAAAGTCCGTCCGAGTGACCATGATAACAACCTGTAAATTTTAAAATAAGGTCCTTATTTGTATATCCTCTTGCCAGTCTTATGGCACTCATTGTAGCCTCTGTACCTGAATTTACCAATCTTACCTGCTCCATAACAGGCATTGCTTCATTTATCATTTCAGCCAGTATATACTCCTTCTTTGTAGGAGCACCGAAACTAAGACCTTTTTTTAATGCTTTTTTCACCTTTTCAAGTACATATGGATGAGCACTCCCAAGTATTGCCGGTCCCCATGAACATACATAATCTATATATTCATTTCCGTCTACATCAAATATTTTTGATCCTAAGCTCGACTTTATAAATACCGGATCTCTGTGTACCGCCCTTGCCGCACGAACCGGTGAGTTTACACCGCCCGGAATATATTCTTTAGATATATCAAAATACTTCTCAGACTTTTTATAACTTCTTGATTGCATCAACTATCCCCTTTACATCATATTGTTTTGCTGTAATCAATTCCTCTATACCAAATTCTCTAAGAGCCTTTGTGGTCACAGGCCCTATCGATACCACTCTGTTTAAAAGAGCGGATCTATCCTCTATCATCTCGCACAAAGCCTTAGCGGCGCTTGCACTTGCCACTACCACATAATCAAATTTCTTTATTTCTTTATTGAGCTCGAAACTCCTTCTGTAGTCAATAGTTGTGTCATAGATAGGAATATCGCTGAATTCTATACCTGCTTCTCTTAGGGCCTCTTGGTAGATTGTCATTTCCAAGCTTTGCTCTTAACATAAGAATTCTGCTGTTTTTATCAAGCTTTGGCAAAAATCTCTTCCACAAAAACTTTTTGAGTCAAACTTACTTGGAACAAAAATCTGCATTTATTCCGTATTTTTTTAACGCCCTCAGAGCTTCCGCTACCTATAACACATATTTTTTTATTGCATAAGCTTCTGATATCTATATCGTATTTTTTTATTTTTCTCAAAAAAATATCCACACCGTTTGAGCTGGTAAATAAAACATGTGTAGCAAGCTCAAGCTCTGAAACAAAAGTATTTTTATCAATTTCTATCTCTTTTGTAGCGATAAGACTCATCTCACAAGTATTTGCTCCAAGCTTTTTAAACTCAGGTGACATCTTTTCCACCAGAGCTTTGGTGGCAGTAAGAAGTATATTTTTTTACCTGAAAGCTGCAATGTATGTTTTTTTGGAAGAAAGGTAAGATTTTTTTTACATACATCCCCCACTACTATAAGTGCCGGAGAAATAATATTTTCTCTTTTTGAAATCTCTTCTATATTTGAGAGTTTCCCTCTGAATACTCTTTGGTTGTATCTGGTTCCGTTCTCAATTACAGCAGCTCCGATATCCGGATTCATTCCGTTTGACAACAAACCTTGTACTATCAAACTTAAGTTTGATATTCCCATCAAAAAAATACCAAGCTACCCTCAAGCCTTGCTATATTTTTAAAAATTTAAATCAAGTTCTTCTCCCTGCTTTTTATGGCCGGTAAATACATGAAATTCTGCAGCTTCTCCCCTGAATGTAACAGGTATTCCGGCATATCCAAGACCTGCATAGAATGAGCTGACTCCATGCACTATTTCAAAATCAATGCCTCTTTCTAAAAGATACTCGGCCTCTTCTCCGCCTCTTCCAAAAAAATAGGGATCTCCTCCCTTTAATCTGACTACATATTCGCCCACAAGAGCATGTTCTGCAATAGTCTCATTTATTTTATCCTGTGTAAGATAATGATTTCCCGATATCTTACCTGCATAAATAAGCTTTGCATTCATCTTTACCCTGTTTAATATGGTGGGATTTATCAGATTGTCATATACTATTACATCTGCGCTTTCAATACATTCGCAAGCTCTTAATGTAAGCAGTTTCTCATCTCCCGGGCCCCACACCTACCAGTGAAACACTCTTTATTTCTTTATCAAACATTTTTCCTCTTTAATTTGTCCGCTAATTCCTCTAATGCAATCAGCAATTTTTCTAATGTCTTTTCTATATTATCGGCTTCCATATATTTACCGTTAAAGTAAGCTTTCATGCTATATTTTTCTGAAGCGGCGGATATAAAAATACCTGCACTTGTATGACAGTCAGCCTGCAATACACTTAAATACCTTCTCTCTGCAACAAATAAAGACTCACATTCTTTATCCTGTATTTTTTTCAAGTATCTTTACCATATCATCATTTGCATATTCTGCACATAATATTCCTTGTGCAGGTGCCGGCAATATATCACATTCCTTTAATATCAAAAAGACTTATCTTATACAAAATATCACTATATTCTGTAGCATACTTATTATCAGCAATAAGCCTGTCAATTCCTGCTCTTGCCAAGATAACTCCATCCACCTCACCCGAAAAATATCTTTCCTATTCTGGTTATTACATTTCCTCTGATAGGTATTATTTCAAGATTTTTGTTTAAAATCCTTAGCTGCTCGGATCTTCTTTTTGAGCTTGTACCTATTCTAAATCCCTTTGGTAAGCTTCTTATATCTGTATTTAAACCTTTTTTAACTACAAGAATATCATTGACTGCCGCCCTTTTTAAAACAGGCATAAGCTTCAATCTCTTATCAAACTCTAAAGGAAGATCCTTGGCTGAATGTACCGCCAAATCTATATCTCCATTTATCAGTGCTTCTTCAAGTTCTTTTGTAAATAAACCTTTTCCACCTATTTCCTGCAAAGCTATATCAAGTCTTTTATCACCCAAAGTATTCATGGGCACATACTCTATTTTCATATGGGGGAAGCTATTTATTATAGCATCCCCCACCATTTTGCTCTGTGCCAGTGCCAAAGCACTTTTTCTTGTACCTATTCTTATTGTATCTTTATGAAACATATACCGCCTCATTTGCATGCTTAAGTATAAGATTTCTTACAAATTCATACTCTCCAAGACCTTTCAACTCAAAACTCACCTGCTTATTTCTTTCTTCAAGCATTGTTTTAAAGCTGTCCTCATCACCTGCCATATCATTCTTGGCGTGATCTCCCGCCACTATCATAAAAGGCGCCAAATGTATTGATTTATAATCCGTAAGCTGTGGTAACACATCCTCAATATACGGATAACCTTCCACACATGCAATGTATATATCGTCTCTTCCGTAGTCTACAAGCTCATTTCTAAGCTCTTCATATACCTTATTTGCCTCATGATCTGAGCCATGCCCCATCAAAAGATATGCCTTATCCGGTTCTTTCTTATAAAGAATATCAAACTCTTTTACAATATAGTCAAAAGTCTTCTTTATCTTCTAAGAGTGCATTTCGATCTTTATCTTTTCAAAATTATCCTTATAGCTTAATACGGTATCCTTTACCTTTATTATGCTCTACACCATTTATGATATGGGTACTTATTACTAAAAGCTCTTTTACCCCTTCTTTTATTGCCTCTTTAATAGCCTCTTCTATATCATTAATATGAAGATTTTCAGTCCTTTTTAACTTTTGCTCTTATAATATTACTGGTCCAAGCCCTTATAAATAAGCTGTCATTAAAAGACTCTCTAATATCATTTTCTATTACATCTATCGTCTTTTTTCTTGTATCTTCATGGCTTGTTCCAAAACTTGCAACTATAACTCCCTTTTTCATCCGATTATCCCCTTATCTATACATTTTGCCAATTCCTTCGCATAATATGTGATATAAATATCCGCACCGGCTCTAAATGCCGATACTGCCATCTCACACATTATCTTTTCTTCATCTATAAAGCCGTTCTTAGCCGCAGATTTTACCATGGCATACTCACCGCTTACAGAATATGCAGCCACCGGTACATTTGTGATTTCCTTTACCTTTGGCTACTATATCCAAAAAAAGCTCATTGCGGGCTTTTACCATTACAATATCTGCACCCTCTAAGATATCTTCTTCTACTTCTTTTAATGCTTCCCTTACATTGTGTACATCCATCTGATAGCTCTTTCTGTCACCAAAAGCAGGTGCAGAATCTGCCGCAACTCTGAAAGGACCGTAAAATGCTGAAGCATACTTTTGCCGAGTATGCCATTATAGGAATATTCTTATACCCGTTTTCATCTAAAAGAATTCTAATCTCTTCCACTCTTCCATCCATCATATCAGAAGGTGCTACCATATCGGCACCCGCCTCCACCTGTGAGAGCGCAATCTTTGCAAGATACTTTATAGTAGTATCATTATCCACATCACTCTTATGTAATATTCCGCAATGCCCATGTGAAGTATATTCACACATACATACATCACCTATTACATAAATTTCCGGATATTTTTTCTTTATATATCTGATAGCCTCTTGTACAATACCATGGTCATGATATGCTTCACTGCCAAACTCATCCTTGTGCTTTGGTATACCAAAAAGCATTACAGCGCTTACACCCACATCTAAAAAGTTCTTCTATAATACTGTCACATCTGTCTATACTCATTCTATACTGTCCGGGCATAGACTCTATCTCTTCAAATATGTTTTCGCCCTCTTCAAAAAAACATAGGATATATAAGTGAATCCTTACTTATTCTGGTTTCTCTTACCATATTTCTGATGCCCGCATTTGCTCTCAGTCTTCTGGTTCTAAACATATATTCCCTTCTTTCAGTCAAAAATCTTCCTGTTTTTTATTTTTCCTCTCTTCTTTCTTACATTCCGAAACAATTTCTTTTTATATTATATCTTATTGCACCGGCCACTCTTCTTGCCAATTTATGATTGCTTCCGGATGAAGTAACCCCTATAACCATCTCTTCCTCTGTAACAATTCCGGGAAAGTAAAAATCACAGTTTTGGTAATTCGAAGCATCATTTACCGTGACTCCGGCTCTTTTACAGTCCCAAACGATTCTTTCATTCAGTTCCTTATCATCGGTAGCAGCTATAACATAATCCGCCTCTTCAACATCCGAACTGTCATACGCTCTTTCCTTTAAAAATAAGTCTTTCATCCTGTAAGTCCATTATAGTTACTTCTATTTTCTTTGCCACAACTATTATTTTACAGCCAAATTCTCTCAGCTTTAAAATTCTTCTTACCGCTATATTTCCGGCTCCTACAACCAAAAAAGTCTTATCACTTATATCTATAAACAATGGGAAAATATTTTGCCATATTTGCCTCCTGCTAATCTAAAAAAACATTCCAAGGTCCTCGATAGAAACCCTAAAATTCTGCTCATATTATAACATATAATAATATAAAGTTTATCGAAAAATATATTGTATTAATAAAGATGTTCATAAAAAAAGCAGGTATTAGCATGCCATCCACATACATCACAATAATCTCAAAACTAAATCACAGTATTGTAATAAGATTTTTTTAATTGGTATAATAAAGATATAAAAAGGATTTAACAATAATCTTAATTGGCTTTTTTTCTAAAAATTTCTATACTTATATTCTTAAGTTTTACCCTAACGTAGATTCTAAAAATATTTCTTTGTTATAATAAAGGAGAGGTATATGCAAGAGAAAGATATATCACAAAAAGATGTTGGAACAATTCAATGATGTCTTTTTCAGACATAGTTAATGTACTTTTTGTTTAATGGTGAAAATGTAGTGGATGAAAATTCTCTACTTGATACACCTACAACAAGTATGCTAAAGATTGATGGTAGCGTCTATTCTCAGGATAGAGATGTTGCCAAGTATTGGCAACACAGCCGTATAAATATTGCTTTGTTCGGTTTTTGAAAAATCAAACTGTACCCGATAAGTTGATGCCTTTAAGAGTGATCAGCTATGACGGTACCGAGTACGGACGACAAACTAAAAAAACGATACAGATATAAAAACTAAATACCCTGTGATTACCTTGGTATTATATTTAGGATACAAAAAGAGATGGAACTATCCGATTAATATACTCGATATTGTTAAAGTTGATGACAGATTAAAAACCTTTTGTCAATGATTATAAAATCAATCTTTTCGAGATAGCATATCTGGATAAAGAAAAAGACAGCATTATTTAAAAAGTGATTTCAGGATACTGGTTGATTATTTACATCAATTACGGACAAACAACTCATATAATCCAAAAGATTATACAATAAAACATATAAATGAATTGCTTACCCTTATGTCCGTTATGACGGGGGATAAAAGATTTGAAGATTCAATAAATGAAGCTAATGAAAAGGAGGCCAAATATATGTGTGAAGTTCTTGATATTATTGAAAAATAGAGGGATTGAAAAAAGGTCTGGAAAAAGGTAGACAAGAAGGTGCCGATATGGTCAGCAAGCTTAATGAACTGCTGTTAAACGAAGGCAATATTGATAAACTTCGCAGAGCCAACACCGACAAAGATTACAGATATAAGTTGTTAAGGGAATATAATATATTGCAGTAATGTTTTAATATATTATTTTCTGTAAATGTACTGAATAAATTTATATAAAAATATTGAACTGATAAACCGGTGATAAAATCATATTTCTTAACGATTTTATCACCGGGTTTATACTGTACCCACTATATAAATTTTAAGCCATATATCTGAACCATGAATACGTTGCTCATCAATAACGATGAAATATATTATATTTCGCAAACCTCTTTTGCAAACGGAATGCTTGGTGATGCACCTTTTCTACTTACTGTAATGCTTGCGGCCCCGGCAGCCTGCTTTTAGAGATCCTGCCACATCTATGCCTGCAACTATTCCTGCTATAAAGTAACCTGTGAAGGTATCACCTGCTGCGGTGGTATCAACCACATCGGTTTTATAGATTTCCTGCCTTATCTTCTGAGTCTTATCCACATATACAGAACCCTTCTCTCCCAAAGTCAACACTATCTTCATTCCCGGGAACCTTTTTGTCAACTTCTCTATCAGCTCATCTTCACCTGTGTCTGAGGCTCCAAGTATATCCGCCGCCTCTATCTCATTCAGTATAAGATATTCCACCTTTTCCAAATCACATTCAAATATTTTTCATTTTAGAGGTGAGGGATTTAATACAATTCTCATTCCCCTTTTATATCCCTCATCTATAATAAATGAAAGATTACTCACCTCATTTTGAAGTAAAAGTATATCTCCTTTATCAAAATCTTTTAATACCTCTTTGATAAAGTCAACACCTATATTTTGATTTGCACCTCCATATAAAAGTATGCAATTATTACCTGCTCTGTTTTTTTGTATAATAGCATGTCCCGATGACATATCATAACGCTTTATATAAGATATATCAGTTCCCACATTAGAAAGTGCATCCAGTAATATGCCTCCGTCGGCACTTCCCACAGCACCTGCATGATAGGCCTTTTACTCCTGCCTTTGCCAATGCTACAGACTGGTTAAGCCCCTTTCCTCCACAAAAATATATTCATATCTGTAGAAGAAATCGTCTCACCTTCTCTCACAAAAATGGTCTACATCATATACATAATCCAGATTTAGTGAACCAAAATTAAGTACCTTCATTGTCAACTCTTACTTTCTAAAAATAAACATACTCCTTTTACCATCAGATAGCCTGCTACAGCACCCTGGTCTGCAATACCCTTGGCTTTAGCAGAAAATACCGCAGCCTTGCCAAACTTAGGAAGCATATCTTTTGTAGCTTCCACGCCTTCCTCGGCACCCTTTAGTGCTGCACTTGCTACATCAAACAAACTTCCATTTTCTGCTTCTTTTGCTCTTTCGCCTGCTACCACAAGTGCGTCATAGATTGTTCTATCTCCCGCCTCACATTTTCCTCTTTTCTTGATTCCTGCTGCAAAGCTTTCAAAATACAATGCTAAATCTTTGGCGTCTATTTTATCCTTTTCATTTAATGACTTGCCGGCTTCCATTATACCGCTTGCCATCAATGTACCCATAGTAGACGGTACCACTGAAGCCATCTTCATTCCTGCCTTAAACAATGTCTTTCCCACATTATTTTCTACTGTATTTTCTCTTATAAGATCAGGCATTGCACTGTATCCCTTACTCATAGTAAGCCCAAGATCACCGTCGCCCATATTTGCATCCATTGCACATAGTTCATCTTTTTTTCTCAACAAACACCTTAGCTATAGACTCAAATAATTCCGGAAGATCCTCTATTCTAATCTCTGTCATAACAACTCCTATAATCTGATAAATGGAGTCTTTACTTCCATATCAAGCCAAGCCTTTTCCTTTTCACTGTTTAACTTACAAATAGATATGGATGCACCTGCCATCTCCATACTTGTTGCATACTCGCCTACAAATGTTTTATAGATCTTTATACCCTTTGAATCCAATATCCCGCTCACTTCTCCTGAGAGTATATATAGCTCCTCTATGCTGCTTGCACCAAGTCCGTTTATAAGTACTGCAACTTCATCACCGTTTCCTATTTCTATATCATCAAGGATTTCTCCCACTGCCTCATCTGCAAGTTCTTTTGCACTCTTTATATCACCGTTCCAAACTCCCGGTTCACCATGAATTCCCATACCGAAGGCCATTTCATTCTCTGCCAAAGAGAAATTGGCATGCCCAAGTTCAGGAATAACGCATGGTGTCAATGCAAATCCTACAGTTCTGGTATTCTGCTTTGCTGTATTTGCAGCCTCATACACTTCATCAAGGCTTCCCATCTCGGCTGCAGCTGCACCTGCATACTTATACATAAAGAATATGCCTGCAACACCTCTTCTGGTTTCAGGAAGCTTATTTGACAACACATCATCGGCACCTACAATACTTCTTGTCTTGATGTCATCCATCTCAAGCATTTCAGCCGCCATATCAAAGTTCATAATATCTCCGGTATAATTTCCGTATAGATAGAGTATTCCGCTTCCGGCTTCCACTTCCTTTGATATCTCATATATCTGCTCTGCCGAAGGTGACTGGAAAACACTTCCCACACCGCAACCGTCAAGCAAGTTTTCACCTACATATCCGAGGAATAGAGGTAAATGTCCTGTACCTCCACCTGTAACTATTGCCACCTTACCGGGTTTTTTTATCTGCTATACAATAGCATCTGAGGTCATCTGCTACATACTTAACCTGCTTATGTGCGCTATAAATGCCTTTTAACATATCATCTGTATAATTCTCCGGAACATTGATTATCTTCTTCATATTTTCTCCTATCTGTCCTAAAGTCCCAATTCCTTAAATGCCTTATCAAAAGGATATTTACAAATACCCTTTTCGGTAATAATACCTGTTATAAGGGAATGATCTGTAACATCAAATGCAGGATTATATACACCTATATTCTCAGGTGCCATCCTCTCTTTATACCACATCTCTGTAATCTCTTCCCCATCTCTTATCTCTATAGGTATGTCCTTGTCACTTTCAGCCTTCATATCAATAGTTGATGTAGGTGCACATACATAGAACGGAATGCCGTAATGCTTTGCTATAATGGCAAGTCCGGATGTTCCGATCTTGTTTGCCGCATCACCGTTTCTTGCCACTCTGTCACAACCTACAAATATAATATCTATCTTACCCGATTTCATTAAAATAGATGCCATATTGTCACATTGCAATGTCGTCTTTATTCCGGCATTACTAAGCTCAAATGCTGTAAGTCTTGCACCCTGCAAGAGAGGTCTGGTCTCATCACAGTAGACATGCATATCATCACCGCTAAATCCGTTTTTCAAGTGCCATATACATCGGCGCTGTCGCCGTACCGTACTTTGCTGTAGCGAGTGTACCGGCATTACAGTGAGTCATTATACCGATCTCTTTGCCGTTTCTTTTAAGCTTTTTCAAAAGTTTAAATCCCAAAGCTCCTATTCCACGGCTTATTTCAACATCCTCATTTCTGATATCTTCGGCTTCTTTAAATAAAGCGTCCTTTATCTCATCAATGCTTTTTTTCTTTATTTGCTTTCAGGGCATCTTCCATTCTGTTAAGTGCCCAAAAAGATTTACTGCTGTAGGTCTGGAAGAGGCAAAATACTCTTTTAATTCTAAAAATCCTTTTTCAAAGTCTGCATAGCTGTCTGCCTCTATCTGTGAAGCCGTCTTTGCAATACCATATGCCGCACATACTCCTATTGCAGGAGCACCACGTACTCTAAGCTTCTTTTATAGCTTCCCAGATTTCTTCCTTTGTATTTAAGTTTATTCTCTTTATCTCTCCCGGGCAGAAGGGTTTGGTCAATAATATTCAGTTCTCCACCTTCTGTCAATTTCACTGAGATTATATTGTCAAAAAAATTCTTCAATACCCATTTATAACTCCTCTGCCAAAGCTTTGCACTTTAGTATAGTGTCTACATAATCTTTACCACATTTAAAGCTGTCCGCTTTCAGTATAAACTCCTTACCTGCCAAAATATTTATTCTTTCAGCCACAAGTCTCTTTTTCTCATCTTCTATTGTAGTTACATCGGTAACATTTGCCATTCCTACAGTTCTTCTGTGAAGCTCTGTTCCGTAAATCCTGCCGTGTCTCTAAGAATACCGTCTAAATAATATTCTTTAAAGCCTTCTACCATTGCCATCGGCTCACTTACCCACTCATCATAGAATTTATTATACTTTTCTATGAATAAATCTATGACCTCTTCCACTGATTTAAGAATCCAGTCAGTGAACTCTTTTTCCGTAAGCAATTCCGTTGTCATAGGCAAAAAAATAAGATTTGCTATAACATTTCCGATATCATAGCCACAAGGTCCAAGTATACCGAACTCCGGATCAAAAAAACTTTTTAAACCGTCTTCTTTTATAAAAAATAGAACCTGTATGCAAATCTCCATGAATCAATGCCTGTGCATTTGTCATGAAGTTGAATTTAAGCTTTGCAACTTCAAAAATGTAATGCTTTATCCTCATAAAGCTCCTTCTTTACAAAGTCTGCATTTGGAGGAAAAACATTATTTCTATGATTTAGATCATTGTATGGCTCCATAAAAACCAGCTTTTCAGTAATATCACAAAGATCAGGTGAAACGAGCTTTCCTCCGATTACCTTCTTCTCTTTATGGTCTATTACCACATCACTGCTTTTTAATAATGTCTCTATCAAAAAATCCGTTATCTTTTCTGCAAAATGAGGATATATTTTATGCTCAAGCATTGCTTGTCTCATTACCGAAAAGTCTGAACAATCCTCCATACCGCAGGCACACATAACAGTGTCATAAAAATAAATATATGGCACCATCCCGCTTGCAAATCTTTCCTGCAACATCAAAATCTCCGATTCCAGCCTGTTTCTGTCTCTTGAAGGCTTCATGTCCTTTGAGATTCTTGTTTCGGTACCTGCCTGCTTTATATAAATTGAATGTCCCTTATCATCCGTTACTCTATAAACATAGTTAAGATTGCCATGCTCCTTTGGTATAATTACCTTCATGCTGTCCTTATCCCAGTCTATAGATGTAGCTTTTAATAAGGTATACTCAACTATATCTTTTTCTTCCATCTGAAAATATGTGTCAAATCTACTCATAATGACTCCCTTTTATATATTATTCTCTCTTATATGCATATGCCGCTATAAGTGCCAAAGCAAGTACCGCACCCTTTACTGCAGGTAATACAAAGAAAGGTACCGCACAGATAGTAAGTCCGTTTTCAAGTGTAGATACAAGCATTGAGCCTATCATTGTTCCAAGTGCATTAGGTTTTTCAGCACCGCCTACAGTTCTCCCAACGAAAACCGCTGCAAGTGAAGGCATCAAATAGTTGTCACAACACATAACCTGTGCAGAACTTCCTCTTGATGAAACTAAAATACCGCCTATAGCTATAAATACAGCAGTTATCATACCTGCTACATATCTGTATTTCTTAATATCAATACCTGAAAGTTTTTGCAGCCTTTCCTATTTCCACCCATTGCATAAAGATATCTGCCAAACTTTGTAAAATCAAGGAAGATATATGCGGCAAGCACACATCCAAGCATAATGATAATGATCCAAGGCGCTCTTCCTATTGCAGAGAAAGAATCTGCAAGAGCTATTCTAAGAGGTTCTGCATTCCATGGTGTTCTCATACCTGTGGATACCGCTCCACCTCCTATATACCACTGTCCAAGTCCCTGATGGACAAACATCAAAGCACAAGTTGCAAGCATATCCGGTATCTTACATACCAGAATAAGAAACATGGTAAGCTGATATAAAATCAAAGTTGTCACTATAGTTATTACTACTGACATAAACAGTGACTGACCAAACCAAAGGTATGATGATACAAATGCATAAGCTGAACAGCTTCCCAAAGTACCGGCCGACATATCAAATCCGTCAGGTGCCATGGTAATTGTAGCCGCAATACCGAATACCGTGGTTATCGCCATTGCTCTTAGAATATTCACCATATTACTCTGTGACATGAATGCACTGCCTTTAATTGCTGTAAATGCTATGAAACATAGAGCAAGTGCCAGGATAGCAGCCCAATCTATACCAAATTTTATTAATTTTTTTGCGTTCCATCAAACTACCTCCTCTTGACTTTTGCTTACCACCTACGCTGTAAAACATTATTTCATCTTCATTTGTATTTTTTGTAATAAGTTCTGCACTTATACCGCCATTGTACATTACATAAATTCTGTCTGTGAGGGCCAAAAGCTCTTGGTTCTCACAAGTTGCATATATAACCGCATTTCCTTTTTTTGCTATCTCATGGATAAGATCAAAAAATATCCTGCTTTTGCACCTACATCAACTCCTTTGTAGGTTCATCAAATATATAAAGCTCACAATCTGCAGCCAACCATTTTCCTACAGCAACCTTTTGTTGGTTTCCGCCTGAAAGTTTCTGTACAAGCTGTCTTGGACTTGGTGTTGATACATTAAGGCTCTGTATATAACTCTTTGCATTGTCGGTTACCTTTTTCTTGTCTATAAAAGACAATTTACAAAACTTTTCCAAGGATGCCGCAGATAAATTAAAGCTTACACTTTCTTCTACAAGTACACCCTCTTTTCTTCTCTCCTCAGGTACCAGTGCTATTTTATTTTTAACTGCATTTGCAGGATTTTTTTAGATTCAGTTCTTTACCGTTTAATATAATTTTTCCGGTACTCTTATATGCACCGAAAAGAGTTTTACAAAGTTCAGACTTACCCGCTCCGACAAGCCCTGCTATACCAAGTATTTCACCTTTTCTTACATGTAAGTTTATATCGTTTATTCTTCCGTTGATTTCACTCAAATTCTCTGTTTTAAAAATAGTGTCACCTATAGAAATTTCTTCTCTTTTATATGCTTCCTCAAAGGTTCTTCCAAGCATAAGCTCCACTATTTCCTTTGTGGTAGTTGACTCGACTATAGGATATGTACCGATCAACTTTCCGTTTCTCATTACTGTATAACTTTCACATATCTCAAGTATCTCGTTCAATCTATGTGAAATAAACAGTATTGCTATATTCTCCGTTTTGTGTAAATGCTCCACAACTTCAAAAAGCTCTTTTGTCTCCTGATTACTAAGTGGAGCCGTCGGCTCATCAAGTATCAGGAAATTACACCTTCTTCTGATTGCCTTTGCTATAAGTACCATCTGCTTATCTGCAAGTGAAAGCTTTGAAACCAGATCCTTTTCATTTATTCTTTCCTTACTGATATGAAGTCTGTCAAGAGCTTTTCTACCCTCTTTATAAACCTCTCCCCAGTTTAAGATGGCATTTCCCTTATCCATTACCAAATCACCCTGAATAATATTCTCAGCTACGGTAAGATTTGGAAACAGTGCTGTATCTACTTCCTGATACACTATCTGAACACCGCATTTTTTTGCATCTACAGGAGTTCTAAGCTCCACATCTTTATCATTTAATAATACTTCTCCGGTATATGTAGGGTTGGCACCTGATAATACCTTCATAAGTGTGGACTTTCCGGCACCATTTGCTCCTACAACAGCCCTTATCTCTCCCTGTACTTACCTCAAAGTTTATATCCTCTAAGGCCTTTACTCCCGGGAATTCTATCGACACATTTTTTTGTGCTTAACTTTATTCTGTCCATAATCATCCAATCTAAAAATGGGTGAGTCATCAAAATTTCAATGACTTTTAAAAAAATAAAAAGTAAATGTATCTGATAAACTCACCTCATTCATTAATTTTATAAGTCGCTACCGTTTAGCAGCCTTATATTTACATACCCTTATTATTTGTGTAAAAGATCCTTTGGCATCCAATCTGCTTCTGAGAGATAGTTAAGGTTACCATAAGTTTCTCCTGCTACATTTCCAAGATTCTCTACATTTGAATCTGTCTTTAAGTCTGATGCCTTAATAGCTGTACCCGGAACCTCTACAACATCAACTCCCATTTCTCCTGTTGCCGGATCATAGATCTTATCATACTCTCCTGCCATCTCAAGCAAAAGAAGTCTCATAGCAATCTCTCCGTTTAATGTCCAGTCTGTTGTTCCTGCCGCTGTCCATATATCAGGTCTTGTCTGCATATTTGTAATATCAACAGGATCAATATCTACTGATGCCATAGGAAGTGCATCACCGTTCTTACCGTTCAAATTGTCATTTTCGATAATTGCATTATATACACCCTGTCCATACATATCGTAGTATGCGATAATACCGTCAACATCTTCTCTCTTTACACTTTGAAGATAAGCTGCTGTTACAGTGTTTGCAGAGTCTACAGAATCCTGTAACGGCTGTACCTCACCTACAGTTACAATCTTTCCTGCCTTCTCATATTCCTGCCATCCCTGCTCTCTTCTGTCAAATGGACTTATGTAGTTAGGACCTCTCCATACCTTTATAAGTCTTACGCCCTCACCATACTTAGCTACCATCTCATCAAGAAGAACAGTTACAAGTGATTTATCCTGCTGGAACATCTGAGTAACACCTTCAAGTTTCTTGTACTCGCCGTCTGCATAGAACTGTGTATCGAATGTAACGATCTTAAGATCCTTGTATTCATCCAAGATGCCCTTTAAGAACACATATGAACCGTCCTGATTTCCATGACTTACAATAAGTCCGTCATAACCTGCAGATGCACATGTTCTTATAGTATCCTGCCACTTATTGAAATCACCGTCACAGAAGAAGAAATCAAACTGTACTCCAAGCTTATCACAAAGTTGCTTACATGAATCCTTCCACATCTGGAAAATAGTAGCTGAAGGCATAATCATAATATATGCTACCTTCTTACCCGCTACAGGATTGCTTGCGTCAGTTGTCTTACTCTCCTCAGCCTTAGAGTCTGCTACAGTTGCATTAGTACTGTCTGCACTCTTTGTAGCTCCTCCACCACATCCGATCAGTGGAGCACTAACCATTGCACCAATTAACAACGCACTAACTAATTTCTTGACCTTTATCATATCAACCTCCTTGTTTACTAAATATTTAACAAATCAAGAACTATCGTTTATATAAACAATAATATTATTATGTTTAAATGTCAATACAGTCTGATTATTTCTATTTATTGCATAAATTATTATATTATTTTTATGCATATAGTACAGGTGATATTTGTACGCTTTATTTACCGTTTAATAAACTTAAACTCAAACTGTTTAAGATGTTTTTTTATAAACAAAAATAATATTTTTTTATAGTATATAATCACCAAAGACAAACTTGTCGTTCACTATTCTACGCATTTAAAGTAAAAATATTGTACTTATAATTATTTGACAATATTTTTTTGAAATAGTATTATGATTACTGAAAAACAATTATTGTTTAGTGAACAATATTTCTTTGGAGAATACTATGACCATTAGAGAGTTATCAAAGCTAATAAATGTTTCTCCCTGCCACTATTTCCATAGTAATAAATGAAAAAAAAGGCGTCAGTGAGGAAACAAGAGAAAAAGTGTTGGCGGCAATGAAGGAATATAATTATTACCCTCAACAAAGAAAAAGAATTACAGAAAATAAAAACGTACTGGTTCTGAAATATTACAGAAGTGGTGTTTTTGTTGAAGAAAATCAGGGTTTTATCGCCGGAATACTTGACGCAATAGAAAGCGGACTTCAAAAAGAAAATCTAAATATGGTTTTAAGAGTACATAAGGAAAGCTTTGAAAAGTTCTTATCCGAAACCGATCTTAGCCAATATGAAGGTATTATACTGATAGGTACGGAGTTTACTCCTGAGTTGTATCCACTATTTGATTCCATATCCATTCCCTATGTAGTAGTGGACAATGTTTGTCCATATACTACCTGTAACAGTGTTTGTATGAACAATGAAGAGAATGTCTATATTGCTGTTGATTATCTAAAAAAATGCGGACATCAAAGCATCGGATATATCGGTGGAAATATATATTCTGAAAAATTTTCAACTAAGGAAAAAAAGGATTCATAGAGAGTGTGGAAAGACTGGAAATGGACTATGTAAAAGAGCATACCTATATGATCTCACCCACTATGATTGGAGCTTATAATGATATGCTTGAACAACTGGGTGATCTAAGCACACTTCCCGACTGTTTCTTTGCAGACAATGATACTCTTGCTCTTGGTGCTATAAAGGCTTTAAAAAGAAAAGGGTATAAAAAAATACCAAAAGATATCTCAATAATAGGTTTTGACGATATACCATACTCTGCAGTTTCTTCGCCCGCTCTTACTACAGTTCATGTACAAAGAAAGCAAATAGGAAAAACTTGCTGTGGAACAACTATTAAAAAAATAAAAAAATGACAAAAAATAAACCGATAAAAACTTTAATTACCGGAAATTTAATCATCAGAGACAGCGTATCAAAAAGGCTTAGAAAGCCTTTTTGATACCTTTTTATTCCAATATATTTCTATCGAAAACTATAAAAATTTAGAATCACCCTTAACAAAGTCTTCCGGAAATTTTTCATACTTCATTGTGTCAAAATCATATATTCCGACCTTAATAGGCTTATCACCCTTACTAAATGCCACCTTCTTATAGCTTGCTATTGTAACGGTAAGATATTCTATGTCTCTAATTTCAAGCTCTGCATACGCATCCCCAACAGGAACATATATATTTATTTCATTCTCTCCTATATATTCCACTGTCATTTCAGAAAAATTCATCAAACATTCATAAAAAGTATTTGCAATAAAAGATATCACTTACGTTTGGCTCATATGTTTTTCTTTTTCAAAGTCATATTCTGTAAATGACAATAAGTCAAAAAAATCAAATCTATACTTATATCAAAATTTACAACAAACTTTTCTTTATTGAAATTCGGCTTCATACCCCATACCAGCAAGCACAATGCCGTCAAAGTCCATTAACTCCTTTATTTTTTTGGTCAAAAATCTTTAAGCTCAAAATTACTCATATAATAAACCCTCCTACGTTACAATATTTTTGTCTAAAAATTATGTTCTTTATATACTATATTCCAACACTATCTACGTACTATATATCTATTATTATTATATTACATGTTATTTCAATATATGTAAATAGGGGAGCCACACTTTCGTGTGACTCCCCATTATTATTTCGGAACGAGTAAATCTACAAATTCTTATAAACTATAGATTATCTCCAAGCTCCGCTTTCATTTACATGATAACCGTCAGGTGTAGTTTCATTCTGGTACATTGAACCATATGGTCTTGAGTTTATGTTACCAAAATTCCATCTACCTGTAGCATTATCAAAGAACCATGTCTGTGCAGGTGCTGTAGGATTCAAGAAATAGTACTCTCCTCCGATCTTGCTCCAGTTTGTATGCATAGCACCGCTTGAAGGATCAAGATAGTACCATCTTCCATCCTGTCCGTCATGATGCCATCCCTTGATCATCTCACCATAGAATCCGTTGTGATTCATTGACAGATAATACCATGTACTTCCGTCTAAGAACCATCCTGAATCCATGATTCCGTCTTCACCGAAGTGATACCACTCAGACTTTGTTCTTCCCTCGTAAGTGTAGCTTAAGTATGCCCATCCTTTAGCTCTTCCACCATTTGCAAGGTTGAATACCCACTTACTGCTGTCAGGATTTGCTGTAGCTTCTACAGGATTTGTAAGCTCCCAGTTACCGTCATATCCTACTCTAAGACCTGCTGTATATCCTGATGATCTTCTGCTTGCGCTTCCTGATCCGCCGCCTGAACCGCCTGATCCACCGCCGCTTCTTCTGAGCTTAAGTGTATTAAGGAGGTTATCAAGTGCATCAAGTGCTGCCTGAAGCTCTGCTGTAGATGACTTTCTGTTTTACTCTATCAAGTATTGCCTGTGCTGCAGCAAGCTGTGATGTTAATAATCCCTGTGAGTTTGCATCATAGTTTCTCATGTTTCTTCTTGCAGAATTCACAGCTGAATTTAACTCTCTCTCAGCTCTTGCTCTTTCAACTCTATCATTTGAATAGAATACATATAATGTTTCATCTGATGTTACTCTAAGTGTAGGATCATATGCCTGATATGTATCCTTATCTGTACTCAGTCCTTCATAATGCCATGTGATACCATTGTTATCAATATAATCACTTCTTATGCTTCCTGAGTAGAGACTTGCCTTATCCTGTACAACTTCTGTAGGTCTTACTACGAAGCTTGTGATAAGAGTATTGTCTCTGTTATCCTTTACCTTCACTCTGTATATTACAGGTGTTGTGTAACCAAATACATACTTTCTTCCTGAAGTAAGCTGGATATCAAACTGTCCTGTATATGTTGGACCCGGATTCTCAAAATCTCCGCTTAATGCTGTAACTGCGTTTGAACTTGTTGCAAGCTCATGGAACATATAGTCTCTTGTTGACAACAATGCTCCTGTCTCTACTGTTGTATCAAGTGTGATATCTCCTGTTGCAGGAGTATAATCTTCCCAGTTTCCTGTTGCATTGTTAAACTTTTGTACAACGATATCCATAAGGAATAATCCTGTGTATGGCTCTGTAGTTGTATCTGCTATAACATTCTTTATAGGTGTAGTAACACTGTTCTTATTAATTACAACTCTGAATCTTCCTGTATCATTTATAACAGGATTTACTGAACCGATTGTCTTACCCGATCCGATATGATCTGTGTAAAGATTGTTATCCCAGTTTGTTCCGTCATCATACATTGCCTGGATCTTTACAGGTCCGTTTGGCATTGTGAATACAAGTAATGCATTTGTCTCATCGGCAGGATTAATTGTAATACCGCTTACTGCTTTCCACTTACTGAATGTATTGAATGCATTATCAAGTGGAGCTGCTGTTATCTGTACCTGTGTTCCGGGTGCAAGGCCCTGTAAAACATTGATATTTGTTGACTGAACACCATTTATCTTAAACTGTATAGGATCCGGTGCATTGTTTGCAACTACTGTTACATCAAATGCATTTACTGTTAAACCGAGGTTATTTGTACTTACAGGAAGGTCTGCTCCGGCTGCCTGTCTTTGTGCAGGAGTATCATTGCTTCCTATCTGTCTTGGAACTACATGATATGTTCTGTTAGGATCAAGGTTTCCAAATACTATTCTGTTTCCTGTAGGTGTTGTAAATGGATAAACCTCATTTCCGTTATCATCTATAAGTGCATACTCTGTATTTGGAGCTGTAGGATCAATTGTGATACTTGCTCTTCCGGGGTTTGCACTGTCCTCAGCAACCTGAGGTGTAGGTGCTACAGGGATAGTAGTCTGACTAACCGCACTAACATCTGTTGCACCTGCAGGAATAGGACTTCCTACTGTTAATGCTGCAGTATTTAATGCTGTTGCTATATTGTATGTGTTTCCAGGTGTAAGGAAGTTGCCTGTGATGTCTCCACCATTTGCAATTACCTGTGAACCCGGAACTACTGCTACTACATTTCCTGCCGCATCTGTAACAACATAATTTAATCTTGCATCCATTGCTGCAGGAGTAAGCGCATCTACTGATATAGTAGGTACACCGCTTGAATCAAGATCTCCGGTTACAACAGGTGTATAAACTGCTGCAGGAGTAGTGCTTATTGCAAAGGCTGTAAATGTCTGACCGTTCATTCCTGAAATATCTGTTCCGGGTGCCAATACATTTCCTGCCTGATCCTGCCACTCAAGTGTATATCCTGTATCTACTGAAACACCACCTGTAGCTACCTGTGTGAAGGAATCAATATCACTAAATGGTATTGTTGCTCTTGGAAGACCTGTTGCAGCATCTGTATTTGCTACCTGAGCTATTGAACCTGATAAAAGAGTTACATGGCCATCTCCTGCAACCAGGTTATAAGTATTCCACTGATTTGGATCCTGCTCAAAGTTGGCTGTGATTACAATACTGTCCTGTGCACCCGGAATTCCGTTTATGGTATGAGGCAGAGTTACTGTTGTACCTTCATACTTCCAGCCTGTAAATGTATATCCCGCCTGTGGTACAGGAGTAGGAAGATCTGATGCATTTATTGTAAGAGAGTAATCTCCTGTTCCGGCAGCTACGTTCTCTCTTGAAAGCTGAACAGTGTCAGTTGCTTCAGTACCATACTCATGCTCAGTTGCCAATCCTCTGTCTGCTATAAGCTGTCCGTTTCCTACATGAATAATCGCTACAGTTGCAACCTTGTTAGGATCAGCTGTATATGTAACAGTTAAGTCACCGTTCTTTGTAGGTGTATCTGCAGTTCCGTCACCGTCTTTATCAACTGATATAGCATAGTACTGATGAGTTGCTCCCCAACCTTCAGTATTAGCATCAGGTGCTGTTGAACTGTTTGTAGAAACAAATCTGTATGAACTTGACCAAGCAATATTATTGTCAGCCTCGATAGACGGACTGTCATTTCCTGTGCTGATATAATCATTCATCACAGGTACAGGCACATTGTAGTTTGCCTGTGTGGAATTCACTCTCATAAATACTCTTGAGCCGTCTTTATATACTGTACCTGTTACAGGTGAAGATACTGTTGATATGTCTGTAAACAGAGCAGGGTGCTCATCTACTACATCGCTTGTAATATCATTACCCAGTTTATCAATATACTTTACGCTTACTAAAGTATAGTAATTTGGATTCTCATAGTAGTTATAAGTAATTGTTACATTCTGGTTTGGAATCTGTCCTGAAATTGTCTTTGCAGCATCTGTACCTGCACTAATAGCTGTATACAGTCCTGCTGTTGTCTTTGCAGGAATCAAAGTCTTTATAACACTTCCACTACTTGAAAACTCTCCTGTAGTAGCGCTAGGCTCACCATTATCATATGTAACTGTTACAGGCTCGTTTGGATCCAATACATATCTGCTAGGTAATGTAGCGGTACCTGTGGTATCTACATAATTAGAATTTGCTGTAATTCCTGTAATATTGGTTAATACCTGACCTGTTACATTGCTTGAAGATCTGTTGTTCTGACTCTTTACGGTATTTGATGTGTGTGTGTATGTACCGGTGTTGCAGAATCGTTCTGCCAAACCTTATCCACAACCTTAACTGTAAACTTCTTATCAGGGTTTATAGCATACTCGTACTTTATATCAACATCCTTATTTGATGTTATAAAAGATATAAATTTAGAACTTGGTATACTACCGCCCATATACTGGAGAGCTTTTGCAGAACCTGCACCTGTAATAGTAGCATTTACTACCTTGTATCCCGGAATAACATATGGTATTGTCTGAATACTTTCAAGAACCTTGTGTGGTCCGTTTTTTGGTCCTTTAGTAGACGGATCCGGCGCAGAGTTAAGACTCGGAACATATGCAGTTCCTGAAGCCGGAACATGTTCTTCCTTTAAATTCATGGCATCTGTTCCGTCACTCATAAGAGTAGCATAGTAAGTCTGATTCTGGATAGTACCAACATCAAGACCTGCTCTTGGAAAGTCTGCAAGACCTACTCCACCTCTGAATTCCTTTATCTCATAACCGTCCAAACCAAGTGCAGCCCAGCTTTGTCCGTTTACTGTTGTAGTAGCATAATTACCAAACTCTGCAACAGGTGTTCCTGTTGTAGTAATTCCGGTCTGCCATGGCAAACCTGTTCTTCCACTAAAGTTTTGAAGATTGTATGCTGCCGGTATTGCATCACCGACATTACCGGTAACTGTTATCTCCGGTGTTCCTGCCAATGAAGTACTGGCATTGGTATGAAAATCAAATTTTAAAGTACCTGCTGCAGCATATGCGGCGTTGCCGGTGCGAGCATAGCAAGTGCCATACCCGCAGACAATGCAACAGTTAATTTTGCTTTTATTGTCTTTCTTTTCATTTTTTCTCCTACGTCACTTAGTACCAAGCACCGTTTGCATCTACATTATATCCGTCAGGAGTCTTCTCTCCTGCATACATAGATCCAAATGGTCTTCCACTATTGCTTAAGTAGTTCCACTTGAAAGCATTAGCATCCCATGTATAGGTATTTTGTGGAGTATTTGTATTAAAGTAATACCACTTTCCACCAATATTCTGCCATCCGACAAGCATCTCACCGTTTGAATTAAGATAGTACCATCTTCCATCCTGCTTATCTAAATGCCATCCTGTCTTAAGGATACCTGTATTATCATTCATGTAATACCACTTATTTGTCTTTTCATCCTTTACCCAACCTGTTACCATCTGGCCAAGTTCAGGACCCGGTGTTGTATTCATATAGTACCAGTTACCGTTCTTTGAGTCGTATACCCAACCTGTTGCCATTGTTGAGCGACCGTCAAAGTAATACCAACGTGATACTCTCTTACCTGTGTAGTCATTGAATGTGATCATTCCCCATATATCATTAAGAGGTGTTCCACCGTTAAGTACGAATGACCATCCTCCTGTTACAGGGTTGGTTGCCCAATCACCGTCTACTCCAAGTACGAAAGCTCTTACATTACTGTTCTCGTTGATAGCTGTATTCTGTGTTGACTTCTCTCCAGGTGTTAAAAGTTTACTTCCTCTACCTGATGAAGTGTTACCACCACCACTGGCACCACCGGTTCTTCTGTTTCTGTCTCCGGCTCTGTCTCTTGCTATCTTAGAATACTTATCGATAAGTCTTCTAAGTGCATCTATTGCCTGCTGAAGCTCTGCCCAGTTTGCCTGTCTGAGATATGTAGTTCCGTCAGGAGATACAAGATCTCTTGCCTGTCTAAGTGTCTCAACCGCATGTGCTATAGCTTCATTTATTTCAGCAACCTCTGCTACTTTAAGGTATGGGTCTCCTGTAAGAATCTTTGCCTCTTCTATAGTATCACCGAGATCTACTCTTGCCTTTGCAACTTCTTTTCTGTTGTCAGAATAGTATGCATAAACAATTGTTCTCTTTGTTACAGGACTTGTTGTGTCATATACTGAAAGCTTATCTTCCTTCTTTGACCAGTTAACATAGTCATACTGTACACCATAGATATCTTCAAATGGAGTTTCAAGTCCGTTTGCTACATCATTTTGTGCATATGCTGTAACCACCGCATAATCACTTGAGTAGTAAGCATCCTCTACATTCTCTTTTCTTCTTACCTTAAACTTCTTATAGAAGTTTCTGCTTGTATCATTTAAGTGTAAATGATCAAGTACAGGCTTATTATCTACAAAGGTTACCTTAAATGTCTTTTGAATAAACAAGTACATATGAATGCTGCAAATTACCTGTGAACTTAAGAAGTCCGGCATTGTTTGCTACATCTGTTGTAATTGTTATATCTATAGGATTGATATTACCTAAGTTATCAGGTGTCACATCAAATAACTGGTAGTCAAGCTGATCTACATCTTCTGCAGGAAGCTGTGCTATAACATCTACTGTTGCGTTTGACGCTGTTGCAGGTATTCCGTTATTTACAAGTCTTCCGTTTACATATCTTTCAAGCTGGATATCAAGTCCGTATGCTGTTGTATGTGCATCCGGATGATCAACTCCCGATACTGAAACAGGCTTTACAGCTGTTTTCTCATTCGGCTTTGCATCTCTTTTGTTAAATACTACCTTGTATTCTACTGTTGCACCGTTCACTCCGATAAGTGATCTGTCAAGCGGTGTTGTAAGATCATGTGCAAGTCCCGGTATCTGATCAGGGATAAGACCAAACTCTCCTACGATACCACCTCTTATTGTCTCTGTAAGATCTGCATCATCTCCCGCTACCTTTGTAGGTTCATATACAGCCTTAAGTACAATATTTGAATGTGAAAGAGTGAATGAGTAATCAGCCTGTGTTATATTTCCGCTAACTCCTACCGCTCTTCCTGCAAGTACCTGCCAGTAAAGGAAGTTCTTGCCGTTTGCATCTACAGGATCTGCATGTATTACCACTTCTTCTCCTGCTTTTGCTTCATCATATGTGTCAGTTCCTACACTTGTTGTTCCTACTGTTACTACGCTTCCGCCCTTTGTCTCTACTACATACTTAGGTGCGTCTGCCATATCACCAGGATTTGCTATTATCTGATTTCCGTCAGGTAATTTCATAAGTGGATCAGGAATAGCGCTGTTGCCCTTCTTTCTTGCCACTACTGTGTAGGTCTCATTTGATTTAAGTTGTTGAATGTAACTGTTGAAGGATTGCTTCCTACAGGAGTCATCCATCCGTTGTCACTTCCGGATACTGCACTACGTTTCCGTTCTCATCTATGAGCGCATAGTCTGCGTCAGGATCTGCCGGATTGATAACGATCTGTGCCATACCGTCGTTTTCAGGATCATATCCTATGTTGTAGTTATTATCTACTGTTGGGATATATACATCCTGTGGTGTTGATACTGATGTACCTGTTACTGTAGAAATATTATTTCCTACTGTAGCCTGTGTATCAGGTGTTCCTTCCTGTACATTGTAGTGTGCTCCCGGAATAAGATTTGGAACTACTGTTCTGTTTCCTATTGAATCTCCCGGTACCACTGCTACGATATTTCCGTCCGGATCACTTATTACATATACATTTCCAGGTGTTGTACCGTCTATTACTATCTCACCGCTTCCGTCATTTCCGATACGTCCTGTAGGTGTGATAGATCCGATAGTACCGAATACATTTGGATCCTGGCTAAAGAAAGCTGTATATGTTGCATGATTTGTAAGTGTACTGTTTCCCTGCATGAAGGCACCGTTTGGATCCTTCCAGCCGTTAAACAAGTAGTTTGCTACAGGTGTAGCTGTAGGTAACTGTGCTGTCGGCAATAATGCTGACGGTAGTGCAGCCACCTGACTCCATGTGTAATCATATGGTACATGAAGTGTTGCAGGACCTGATATTGAACCATTGCTTCCTGCTGCGAAGTTGATATCAAACCACTGACTTGGGTCCTCTACAAACTTAGCATAAAGTGTAAGTGGTGTTGTACCTGTAGGGAATGTATCTGTTCCGTTTACCTGCTGTGTTGCCGCAGCATCAAGATACCATCCGTCAAACTTAAAGTATCTGTTTGGTGTAACATCAGGAACATATCCCTCATTCTTTAACTTATCAAAGTTATATGCGTATGTATTTCCTGCAGTACTTCCATCATTTGCCAAGAAGCTTGTTGGTGCTCCTGCCGGTAATGGATCTATGCTACCGCTGTTATTAGGTGTATTAGCCACTGCAAAGTTGATATCTCTCCACTTTGAAGCGTCACGGCTCATCTTATAATCAGCTCTTACTCCGTTTCCGGTTGTAGGCATATTTCCTGTAAGTGTTCCGTTTGCCGGATTTGCAACTACACTTCCGGTTCCACTTGCATCTGTTACAGTTACTGTTGATGAAGCATCCCATACATATCCGTAGAGCTTATCTCCATCTGTAGTTCCTGCTGCCGGTATAGATAAATTCACACTTGTTCCGGGTGTAGACGGATCTATCTGGCTTGTTATGATCTTATTGTTGATTCTGTCATAATATCTTCTTACTAAGTTCATTCCCGCATCTGCAGTATAAACATAGTCTATTGTAACATTCTGGTTTGGCATAAATGCAACAAACTGTCCTGTTGTTGTATTGTTAGTTACGATATAAGGTGTTCTTGTAACTCCACCTACTGTCTCAGTATGGTTAAGTCCTAAAACATAAGGTACTGTAGTACTGTCTGCAGCTCCTGCAGTGATATTGAAAGTCGAATATGAATATCCGGCTATTGAGTTATCAGGCATAGCATTAATGCTCTGCTCTGCTCTTCTTGTAGACACAAGAGGTGTTGTACCCGGTAATACATTTCCTGATGTATCAACATGTCTTACTGTAAATGTAAATGTCGCATTAGGATCAACAGTATACTTATAAGTAAGTGTAACTGCTGATGCAGGCATTCTATTTATATGATAATGTCCTGCCTGTGCTCCAGGTGTAGTAGCAGGATTTGGCTCTACCACTCCGGCTGAAACCGGTATAGCACTTCCTGAACCGTACTTATATCCCGGAACATTTGTAGGATCCTTATCTACCTGTGAATCGAGCACATGACCTGCATCCACTTCTGAACCGAATGTAAGCGGAAGTGCCGCATTTGTATTCTTATGGAATGTTGTCACCTGATACAATGTACCGTCAGGTACCCATGTAGCATAAAGATATGTTGTCTTTGGTGCTGAAGGTACAGGATATGCTGTAAATGCTGCTCCTGCTGTATCAACTCCTGCATCGTACTGCTCATTACCGTTTGTATCTGTATATTCTTTCCATCCGTTGAACGTATATCCGGTCTTTACAGGTGAAGGTAATGCTCCAAGTGTTGATGTTGCACCAACTGCCTCAAACTTATCTCCTACTGAAGATCCACCCTGTGAATCAAACTTATATGTTACCTGATTTCTTGTAAATTTAATTACAATATCTACAGGCTGTGCAGGTGTCTTTCCTTTTACTGTTCCTTTTCCTGTTCCTGTTGTAACAACTGTAAGAGGAGCTTCCATTCCTGATGCCGAATCAAATGTATATCCTACATAAGAAGGCATAGATATTTCAACCTCTGAACCTGCCGCCGCTCTGAATGCATGTGCATAAAGGTTTGTCGCATCTATTGTACCCGGAATATTATTTACAGCACCCGGTGTAAGATCTGCGATCTTCATTGTATTTCCGTCAGGATCAAGATAACTTACTGTGTAGTCATACTTTACAGATCTAAGGTATACGATCTGTCCGGCCTGAGCTTCTGAAAGCTTTTCACCTGTAAGACCTGTTGCCTTCTTTGTAGGATCGCCCATACCTAATGATAGACCGTCTGTGTCTACAGGCACATTAGCTGCAGAATAAGGTATAGCTCCTCCCGAAAGTCTGTCAGCATAGTCTATAACAGGTCTTCCGTCCTGATCATCATTGGTCTGTGGAACATCACTTACAGATATTCCTACACTTCCTGTAAGCTGTCTTCCTGTCTCTAAGTTTAAGATGCTTGTTCCAAGCGATACGTTCGCCTTTGTATCAACAGTTGTTGTAGCTGCCGCATTTTCTTTGTGCTTATTCTTATTATCAACTACCATAACATTACCGGCTACGTTTACAGCCTTAGCTCTTGCTACTCCTACTCCACCAAGTGTAGCTAATGTAGGATGTGCTGTAGATGTTACTGTAATAGCTGATACGGATTTTTCTGCATCTTTAGTTCTTGATTCATTATCTTTTACTGTAACAGCGCTTGTCAAACCGTTCATTGTAAGAACACCGGTACCTGCCACATTTATAGCAGATGCTTTAGGAGCAGTTGTATCCTTTTCAACAGCATTGTTCTGTACAGTAGTATTATCTGTAAAGCTTAACTTCACCGGCTGTAATATCTATAACAGGAGCGTTAGCTACCACATTTGCCTTATTTCCGTCAATTTTTATATTGTAGAAACTAAGAGTAGATGTAGCATTGAATACCTTAAACATTTCACCCTTAAATCCGGCTTTTCTTGTAATGGTCTGAACTGTACTTTGCTCAGGATCTCCTCCCAAGTCATGGTATCCTCTTGTAAGATTACCCTGGAATGGAGCTGTCTTATACGGACTGCTCTCTATCTGTATGATCCATGTTTGCAGGAATTTCTATTGTCTGGTCTACTTCTGTAGGATTAGCCACATAAATATATCCCTTCTTTACTCCTGCACGTCTCATTGCCTCTACGGTATCTCTGATGTTTTTGAAAGGCTGTGCGATATAACCGTTTGAATCGTTTCCGGTATATGTAGGATCTACATAGTATACCGCAGCTCTCATAGATACTTCAAAAGCTTGCTGATGCTGTTCCGCCTGCAACCATGTTAAGGTTTCCTGCAAATCCAGCAGCGGCATCAGTCTGCTGTACAAGGATATTATCCTGCTTGTTCTCAGAAAATACCCAGTTTCTGTGAGCCATACCGGCCGTATTTGAATATTCACCTGCCCATACTCTACCATTACCTGATATAAGTCTGGCATCAAAGTCTGTCAAAGCTTGACTATTAGCACCACTGGTAAGTGATCCTCCAAAACGGAGTTGATCCGCCTCTTGGGCTCCACGCACTTCCACCGCCTTGATTAAAGTAGTCAACCATATGAAGGTGAGTTTTATTCTGTGATACGATTGACGGCGATGTATCTGTACCGGCAATCATAGTATCCGCCTCAGCACCTATCCAGAAATTTACAGGATAGCTGTTCGGATTGTAAGCTGTCCATGTGATCAAGATCTTTTGCTCATCAGGAGTAGGTTTTACTTCCATTCTGACTTCGATCTTATCAGTTCCTGTACCTGTACCTCCGGCTGCGGTCTTATATACGGAAGGTACATCAACTCAACAACCTCTCCGTCATTTCCGGCCTCGAAGACTCCCATACTGTTATGATTTGGAAGAGTTGCTGTTGAAGGCTGTAAAGCCATTCCACGCAGTTACGTTAGGGCTTATCACCGGATAAGCCGCATGTGCAGGATCTGTATCCTCTGCAGTCTTTCCGAATCCATAGTATGTTGTCCACCAGTTACTACTGTAAGCAGATCTTGTAGCACCGTCATAACCCTTATGGTTTGATGTATTTTCTGTTCCCGGGTTCATTATAGCTCCTATATTAAAAGAGTTATAATTACTTGGCATATTAAAACCATTTGAACCCGAACTGTTAGTTCCTGTATACGCACTACCAAAAACAAATGCGGTACCCTGTGATCCACCATAGGTCTCATTTCCGTCTTTTACTACCGGAATACCTCTATATGGCGTAGCACTACCTGCAATACCTGATGTCGGCGCATTTGCAAACAATTGATAGTTTGGCTGCAACACCGCCGCCTGCGCCGTCATATTGCCCAGCGGAGCCCCTGTAAGGATCATAGCTCCTGCAAGCAATCCGGCAGTCGCCTGCTTGATTGTCCTTATTAAATTATTTTTCTTCATATCTCCTCTAACTATCTGTCAAAGAGAACAAAATCACTATCCAAGTTGTTCAATCCATCTGCGGCATATGTGATTTCTGCTCCCCCATCTGTCATGTCTGTCAGCACTTGAATCGTAGTGATAGAATCTTCCATTCTTCTTTCTTGGTCTGTCGCTATCACTTACTCTTGCTACGAACTTTGAGTTTGAAACTACTATCCAGTTACCCTCTCCGTCTCTAAGAATCTTTTGTGCCTTTGACTACCTTACCGTTTGAGTCTACGACTACATACTCGCCATGTCCTGTTCTTGTATCCTTAACAATACCGTACTTAAGGCTTGCGTCAGCATCCAGTCTTAATCCGTTGAAGTAGAACTTACCGTCGTTCTTTGCAAGTGTGCATCTTGCTCCGATAGCCTTACCGTTGTCTTTGAAACCGAATACCACGTTTTGATCTCTAAGAGTTACTGTAACCTCACCGGTAATCATTGAACCGTCATTAAGCTCATCTGTACCGAAGAGATATAAGCTTCCTCTGTCGATTGCAGCTATAGGTGAGTTGAGAGCATCTGTAAGGAAGTCTTCCTTTGTCCACTCATCTACATCATATTTGATACCGAATGTATCATCTTCCAACATAATTACAAAACCTGTCTGCATACGTCCGATCTCATCGAAAGCGTATCTTCTTCCAAGTACTGTAGCTATTCTATCTTTAATTACACTACCGTCTTTTCTTTGTTCTGAACCAGCTGTGCTCTTGTGTCTCATAGTCATCCTGACTCATCACTTCATTCGGTACTGTAAATGTCCAAAAATCATCTTTAAGTTCACCGTCTGTATCAAGTGAACCGTATTTTACTTTTGCATTGCTTGCTGTTGCTCTAATATTTGCATTAGTTACAGAAAGCTGCGGTATCATAACGCCGTTCTCATCGAACAGATATGCCTTACCGTTTATTTCTCTCTGTCTTGACTGGTCTGTACTGCTTGCAACATACTTTCTTCCATTATGTCCGAGTACAGCCACATCTCATCATACTCACTGTAGTTTCTCTGTCCAAGCTCTGAATATCCCGGATTCTCACCTACCTGTGAATACAGTAACCACTGATTTACATACATTGCTCCGTCATTACCGAAGTAGTATTTTGCGCTCTTAAACGGATTGTCATCTTCTACTGCATTGCCCTCTGCATCAAAGAATCCTGTAAGCATTACGCCTTCTTCATCGAAAAGATATCTCTTTCCATCGATTTCACGAGTATACACTCTTCCATCTTTGCCCTTGTACGCTTTTCCATCAGCACCGAAGTAATACCATGCATCATTGTCATCTATATCCTTAGCGAGGATCCAGCGATTAGCCGCCATCACACCGTCAGCATTCAAATAATAAATGCCGTCTCCTACAGTGACAATTGAATCTCTTACCATGTTACCGTCATCGCCCAGATAATACCAAGCATCTCCTGACTTTCTCCAAGCCTCAGATACAGCATTACTAGCATTATCCAGATATCTCCACTCACCGTTTGAGTTATCCCATCCTTCTGCATGTGCAGTAGAAGGGTTAGCCCAGAGGAACAGAGCGGAAATCGCGAGTAAGCCTGCTTGACTTACTATGCTCTTTTTGTTCATCAAACTACCTCCTTAATTGTGTGTCTGCCGGAATATAAGGTTCTATACTGTGTTTCACATGCATACTCCCATATCACTGCTTAATTTATCTAATTCATTAAATCAGTCACTCTATTATATCCAGTCAGAATATTTATATATATTTCTTCAATACAAAACAAAATAACCCACAAAAATATTTGCCCATTATATTTTCGTAAGCCCCTTGTTATCATTAAAGAAATCTATATCGTATTAAATTGTAAAAACTCATTCTATTTTCTGATTTTAATGTGATTTTTATTTAAAAATTATGCATTTCTTAAGAATTAGTTCTTACCTGTTACCGGACTGTACTCAATCCTTTTTATTTAATCTGTCCTATAAATCGCACAAATCCTTTTTAATATTCGTGCTTTGACTATTCTATTCACTCCATATTTCACTCTACCTTTTTAATAAGCGTTAACTATACTATTTTAATTGGTATAATTATATCAATATAATATTATTGAATGATGTCTTTGTCAAAATAAGTCAATACGTTGAATGGAAGATATTTTATTGTTTTTATACAGGTTCAACCCAAGATGTCAAGTTTTCGTAGTTATATTTTATATATTTATTAATATTTTATCATATATTTATTATTTATCAATAATAAAAATCAAATTATTAAGGTTTTATATATTTCTCATTTTTCATATTCCCTTTTTATACAATAAAAAGCTCGAATGAATATACGATACTCTTCTGACATATCATGCAATATTCTTTCGACTTTATGTTTATTATATATGATAATTTTGAAAATACTTTATTTCTTTGCTTCGGTAGTCTCAACTGTCTTTATCTCTGAAGGTGCTTTTTGTTGTTTCACCTGCAGTATCAACACCGGCTCTGTCCTCTGTTACTATAGCTACCGCACTGTCTTTTGAAACCATGCCGTCCTTACCGAGTGAAACTATGAAGTAATATCCTTCTGACTGGAATACAATATTACTGTCTCCTTTTACACCTACTGTAAGGTAAGCTTCATTTGAATCCAGACCTGCTGCCTTCTCACCTTCCATCTGTTCTAATACATCATCAAGTTTTACACTATCATCTGTAAAGCTTAAAAGATCACCTGCCTTTGCACTTACAGCTTCAAGTACATATCCACCTGACTTATCGTCATAGTAATGGAATACTCTCTCAGGATCCGCATACTTTACAAGCTTCTCTCCACCTTCAGCTTTTTCATCTGACACAGGTGTTCCAAACGCACCTATTACATCATCATATGACTCATCAAGGTGGTTTGCTATATCATAATTTATATCGACTTTTACACTTGCAACTGTTGTAGTCTCTTCACTTGAGCTTTCCTCAGCCTTTGCTGTAGTCTCCGCTGCCGCCTGTGTTGTTTGTTCGGTTTCTTTTTTTGAGCCGCATGCACTGAATAATAATGCACTTCCCATTGTTAATCCTAAAACTGTTATCAAAAATCTTTTCTTCATCTTAATTCCTCCTAAGTCAAATGACTTTTCGCTAAATATCATCCTGACAGTTGACACTATAGCACCTGAATACTATAAAAACAAGGTTTATATATGAGTATTTTTAAGAAATGTAGTATATTTTTATATAATATAGCGGGTAGCACCATAAAGCTTACTACCCGGCTATATTGTTATCCCAATACCAGTCTTGCCGCACCGTATATTCCGGCGTCATTTCCAAGCTTTGCCAGTACTATATCCGCCTTATTCTTTGTTATCGGTGTGTAATACTCAAACTTTTCTCTTATCTTATCTATAAGGAAATCACCTGCTTTTTGATACTCCGCCACCTATTACAAATACTTCAGGATCCACTGTCATCGCCAAATGAGCAAGTGCTATTCCAAGATATTTTGAAACGGTATCCACAACTTCAAGAGCTATTACATCACCCGCTTTAGCTGCATCAAGCACATCCTTTGCCGTTATATCATCCAGTAACGCAAGTCTGGATGCGGCTTTCTTTGTTTCAAGAAGTCTTTTCGCCTCTCTTACTATTCCCGTAGCACTTGATATCTGTTCAAGACAACCGATTCCACCGCAATTGCATTTCTCAGTCTCGGATTCTCTGACATGCATATGTCCTATTTCACCGCCAGGCCATGCTTTCCGGGAACAATTTTCCCATCTATTATGATTCCGCCACCTACTCCGGTTCCAAGAGTGACCATCACAGAATCCTGCTGATGTTTTGCTCCTCCCATCCAAGCTTCTCCAAGGGCAGCAACATTGGCATCATTTCCAAGTACTACCGGCATACCCGCAAGGAAATCTGAAAGTATTCTTGCAGGGAAAACCTCATTCCAACCTATATTTACCACTACCTCTATAAATCCGTTAGGCATTACCGGTCCGGGAACACCCATTCCGACACCTACGCAATCGGTAAGGGTAAGTCTTGCCTCTTTTAATGTTTCCTTTATGGATTTACCTATTTTTTCAATCAATGCCTTCGGATCATTCTTTGGCTCTGTCGGTATTTCCCACTTCTTTAAAAGATTACCGTTCAATGTAAATATACCAAGCTTTACGCTTGTTCCTCCTATGTCAACGCCTACACAAACCTGTTCCATATTTTCTCCTTTTTATTTAAGCATTATACCTCTAAAGTCATTATCTCCAAGTATTGTAAACTCGGATAAAATCCCTCTTTTTACAATCTTGTGTATATTTGAATCCATACTTCCGCTATATTTTATTACTCCCTGATGTATTCATTATTATAGCTTTATCATCTTTCGTCAAATAAATATAATCTTTTTGCAAATCGAGTTTTCTAAAGTCTCCTAAAAACTCTTTCTCCAAAATGACCTTACCTTCTTTTTGAATATATATATAAGGTATGATTGAACTTTTCAGATGTGTTTTTATATACCACACATAGTCTGTCTCCTCAAAATCTACAGCTTCAATATCTTCCTCCGCTTTTTTATTGTTTTAATAAGCTTTTGGTGAAGCCACATTCTTTGAAGAGAAAAAGTAAAGTCCGTCAGAAGCTATAGCGACCGAGTTTATTTTATCAAAAATACCTTACTCTTGCCACCATAGATGATACAAACTCTTCATCAAAGCCTCCCACCACTCTGTTTTGGCATATTTTGTCCCTATCTCTGAGAAATCATAAAAACAACTCTTCCCATCATAGAACTTCCCTTTAAAATACTGAAAAAAGTAGCCATAAGCGCAGTTCCGTCAGGTGACAATGCTATATCTGTGGGAAATCCGTCACCGGCCAACTTGGTCTTTATCGTTATATTCAGCTGTTCACCTTCTTTATCATAAAACAGGATGTAAGTGGAATTTGAATCTTCCACCAAAATACTGACTATACCGGTTTTTGATACAACAGCTTTTAATATCGGTAATTCCGTACTTATAGCAGCCACCCTGCCGTCCTTGGTATAGCATTCCAAATCATTTCCACCACATCAAATATGATAGTATATTTACCGCTATTATCTGTCTTCGGATTTGACATTTCATAACTTTCTATCCAGACATCTTTTTCCGCTTGGTTTTAAAATATACAACTCCGTCTTTTGAATACTTTAAGAATCCGTCCCCAGCTTATCATAGCCTACCAGACTTCCTTCACTAAGCTCATGAATCCATTTAAGCTTGAATTTTTCATAGCTCTTATATCTGTTTATCAATGTAAAACAGACAACAAAGGCCATTATTAAAACAAACAGGAGGAGGATAAACCTCCCCTTGCTACAAAAAGTTGATATTTTGTCTTTTTCTGGATCTGGGAGTACCATCACCGTCAAGATCGGCAGTTACTATTATTCTGTCTTTAAGCTCCTGCTTCTTTATTTCCTTATCTTCTATCATCTCTTATCCATTTTGTCTTTTTTGATACAGATCTATGGCCTCTATGATATTGGCCGCTTCTCCGTCACTTATAAGCTTTTGCAATGCCTCTATCTTAGATGCCTGTAAAAAATCTCTTCCAAGATATGATTCATACTTATCTGATATAGCCAAGTTTATTTCAGATCTTCTTGTAGCTATACCGGCAAGACTTTGCTTTGTCACTTCAAGCTCATTATTTAAACTCTCAAGCTTCTCTCTTGAGTTTTTCCATTATCTCATCTGTAATGATTTTCTTTGTATTGTTCTCAAACTCACTTACAGCAGCCATTCTCTTATCTTTTATGCTCTGAACTTTGATTTTTGCTTCTTCTATCTCGGCATCAAAAGACCCAAGGTCATACATTTCTTCTGATGAATCATTATTTATCTCTTTAGTGATAAGTTTGATCCTCTTTAAGTCATTGTCTATAGTATCCAGCATAGCTCTTATCTTAAGCAGACTGTCCCTATGTCTCGCCTTTGTAAGATTTCCTATTATTATATACAATCCACCGACTAAAATAATAATAGCAAAAAGATAAATGGCAGATAAATAGGTTTTATGATTCGGCATCAATTTATAAATTGCCATAGGTATTGCAAGAAATACTACCAGAACCGTTAAAACTATCTTTATAAAATCAAAGAATTTGTGCGGAAAATAATATGTGTAGTAAAGCTTACCGCCACAAAATCCCGGTATCTTTTCTTTTTTCATTTCATTTTTTATTTCGGTTTTTGTATTTGCTATATGATCATGCAAATCTTTGGTTTCTCTTCGGCAATTCTCTCGCTTACCTTTTTACTCTTTTCCTTATCTTTTTGGCCTCTAAAGATTTTTGTGCATCTTCAGCCTTTTTAATCTCAGCATCATATGTGGATGTTATTTCTTTTTAATCTCTTTGACACGGTATCCGCTATTCTGCTTTCTGTTGCCTTCTTCTCAGCTTCTATAGCCTTTGATACTCTTTCACCTTCAGCACTCAGTCTTACCTCTTCGGTACTCAATGTATCAAGCTCCAGCAGGGCACTTTTTGCACCTTCACTGTCATAGTCTAAAAATAGGTTCTGCCATAATACACTCTCCTTTTTATTATTATTCTTCCAATATCTGTATCTCCAGATAATCAAAATCTATTTGTTCTATAAAGTTGTCAGCATTAAACCTTACTTTGCCTCTATAGGCAAAATCATCTATATTCGG